>ENA-OPEA01001096-OPEA01001096.1-human-gut-metagenome-genome-assembly--contig:-NODE-1096-length-12524-cov-3.843051_pt1 | contig 12524 bp, 10 predicted proteins | sample MGYA00241623_ERZ501509 | MGnify/ENA primary metagenome ERZ501509 (study PRJEB25962, sample SAMEA2042571) | human gut metagenome | biome: human gut; feature: human-associated habitat; material: faeces... | reverse complement strand
ATGATATAAAAACGGAGTGAAATGAAGAAATTAGGAATGTTAAGTCTCATCGTGGGGAGCTTATGGTTGGGTAGTTGTAGTGACGATGATAAAGATTTTAGTTATGAAGGTCAACTAGATCTGAATTTGTTGAATCTGACGCAAGCCCGTGAAGTGTGGGATGGTGCGGAATGTAACGTGACTACGGATTTACGGCAAAGTGAGGATGAAACGCCTGTTAAAAACTTTACTTATAAGTTGAGCTTGTCTCTTTATCAAGGACGCACAGCCGGACAAGAAGCTAAAGTTAGCTTGGTTGTGAATAAAGATACATTGAATAAAGTGCTAGCTAAGGTGGCGGAAGGAGGCATTTATGCAAAATATGACGGTGCGGAATTACTTCCGGAGTCCTATTATCATTTATCTTCTCAGACATTAACGCTACAAGCTGGTGAAACAAAATCGGATGCCGTATCAGTAACAGTCTATTCTAGTGAACTGGTTGCAGCTTGCCAGGAAGCGGAGAGGAATTTGTTGTATGTACTTCCGTTAGCGATTGAGGGCTCATCCTCTTATGGAATTAATTCTAAAACAAATACGTTGATGTTACTTTTCAATGTGACCTATGTAGAATCGGCTGAAGATGAAAAAGGACCGGAATATGTGCCTGATCCCAATGATGCACCGGAAACGACGGAAGAAGGACTGGTTTTGAAGTTTCATGATGAATTTAATGGAACGGGAGAGCCGGACTGGAATGTATGGCGTTGGGAAGAAGGCTTCCAACGTAATCAGGAATTGCAATGGTATCAGAAAGAAAATGCTATTTGTAAAGACGGGGCATTGATAATTACAGGAAAAGAGGAACGGGTAAAAAATACGAATTATGAAGCTGGAAGTAGCGACTGGAAAAAGAATCGTGAATATGCTGAGTATACTTCGAGCTGCCTGATTACAAAAGATTATAGATTCCGGAAAGGACGAATGCTCGTCAGAGCCAAGATTCCTACGGCAATGGGAGCATGGCCGGCTATCTGGACGACTGGTGGAAGCACTGACAGTTGGTGCTGGGAATGGCCGCTGGGAGGCGAAATTGATTTGCTTGAATATTATCTGGTAAATGGAAAGCCGAGCGTACACGCCAATGTTTGTTGGGGATCGGACACCCGTTGGAACGGCAAATGGCAGTCTTATAACAGGCCGGTTGCTGAATTTATAGCGAAAGATAAAGATTGGGGGAAGAAGTATCATATTTGGCGTATGGACTGGTGCCTGGATGAGGACGAGAATACCTTGAGACTTTATTTGGATGACGAATTGATGAATGAAATTAAGGATTTGAAAGCGACTACAGGAAATGGATCTGGTGGACTGGATGATTGGTGGAGAGGATCATATCGTAATCCATATCTTGATGAAGGTAATAACGCGGGTAAAGAGAATGATGAAGGATTCGGACAATGTATCTGGTTGAATCTGGCTTTGGGATCCAATGGAGGTGAACCGGACTTGTCTAAGTTCCCGCTTGAATATCATGTGGATTATGTTCGTGTTTATCAGTTTGAATAAACGATAGGATTAAGCAATGGTATATTTGAAAAATTATTCAGTTATATTGCTGTTACTGATGACCTTGCCTTTGCTCGCAACTGCGCGGAATGACGATTGGAGGCTGGTCTGGAGCGATGAGTTTAATACGGAGGGGAGATTATCCCCTTCCGTATGGAACTATGAACAGGGTTATGTTCGCAATGAGGAGGCTCAATGGTATCAGCCGGACAATGCAGTTTGTAAAGGAGGCTTCCTTGTCATCGAAGCTCGGAAAGAGCGGAATCGTCAGAATCCTCTTTACATACCCGGTAGTAACGATTGGCGTAAAGAACGGGAATTTATAGAATATACTTCTTCATCGGTGACGACTGCCGGAAAGAAGGAGTTTCTCTATGGGCGTTTTGAAGTACGTGCCCGCATACCGGTGGCGAAAGGTGCATGGCCGGCTATCTGGACATTGGGTAGTAATATGGAGTGGCCTTCATGTGGAGAGATAGATATTATGGAATATTACCAAATCAAAGGAGTTCCTCATATTTTGGCAAATGCTGCGTGGGGCACGGACAAGCAATGGGGGGCTAAATGGAATAGTAAGGCCACACCCTATATCCATTTTACGGAGAAAGATCCGGAATGGGCTTCCAAATTTCACATTTGGCGGATGGATTGGGATGAAGAAGTTATCAAACTCTATTTGGATGATGAACTGTTGAATGAGATTCCTTTAAAGGATACTGTAAACGGAAGTATCGGCAAGAGGACGAATCCTTTTACGAAACCGCAATATCTTTTGTTGAATTTGGCTATTGGTGGTATCAATGGTGGTCCGATTGATGAGAGTGCTTTGCCGATGAAGTATGAAATAGATTATGTGCGGGTTTATCAGAAAGAGAAAAAAATTGTTTCTGGTAAGGTTTGGAGAGATACGGAGGGAAATGTGATTAATGCTCATGGTGGAGGCGTTTTGTATCATGAAGGAAAATATTATTGGTTCGGTGAACATCGTCCCGAATCGGGCTTTGTGACCGAAAAAGGGATCAATTGTTATTCATCTACTGATTTGTTGAACTGGAACTATGAAGGAGTGGTGTTACCCATATCTGAAGCAAAAGGAAGTGATATTGAAAAAGGGTGCATCATGGAACGCCCGAAAGTTATTTATAATAAGCAGACCGGAAAATTCGTAATGTGGTTTCATCTGGAATTGAAAGGCCGGGGGTATGGACCGGCCCGTGCTGCCGTCGCTGTCAGTGACTCACCAACTGGACCTTATTGTTTTATTCGTTCGGCTCGTGTAAATTCGAGTATCTATCCATTGAATATGACGAAGAAAGAAAAACGGATCAAATGGAATCTTTCAGAATATGAAAAATGGTGGACTCCGGAATGGTATGATGCAGTTGAAAAGGGAATGTTTGTGAAAAGAGATTTGGAAGGAGGACAAATGTCCCGTGATATGACTTTGTTTGTGGATGATGATGGAAAAGCTTATCATATTTATTCTTCGGAAGACAATCTGACATTGCAGATTGCAGAATTGTCTGATGATTATCTTAGTCATACAGGCAAGTATATACGTATTTTTCCAGGTGGACATAATGAAGCTCCTGCTATTTTTAAAAAAGACGGAATCTACTGGATGATAACTTCCGGCTGTACGGGTTGGGAACCTAATAAAGCTCGTTTGTTGACTGCTACTTCGATTTTAGGGGAATGGAAACAACTACCAAATCCTTGTGTCGGAGAGAATGCGGATAAAACTTTCGGAGGGCAGAGCACGTATGTGCTCCCTTTGCAAGGGACTGAAAAACAATTTATTTTTATGGCAGATAGTTGGAGGCCGGAAAGTTTGGCTGACTCTCGTTACATTTGGCTACCTGTCCGGTTTGATGAGAAAGGAATACCTTTTATAGAATGGGTGGATAGGTGGAAACCTGATTAAACTCGCATATATTACAGCTTTTGTATGAAAAATGGTTGTTTTGTATCCCTTTTTTGATATAAAATTGAACCTTACTCTTATGAGTATAAAGTATCTTTGCGTACGAAAATCCTAAATAATATCATGAGATTGAATAAACATTGTACATTACTATTGCTGATCGCAATCTTGCTGATTCCGTCACAGGACTTATTGGCAAAAAAGAAGAAACAAGTAAAGGAACCGACTGACCGTGAATTATGGGCGGGGGTGTTGTACCGAATGGCTGCTCCGGTACTTAGTAATCTGAGTGAAGGGAAGCTGCAACAGAATATGCTGGTAGAAGTCAGTCCTACATGGGATGGGCGAAACAAGAAAGTAACCTATATGGAGTGCTTTGGTCGATTAATGGCTGGGTTAGCTCCTTGGATTTCTTTGCCGGACGATGATACGGCAGAAAGCATTCAACGAAAACAATTGCGTGAATGGGCTTTGAAAAGTTACGTACAGGCTGTTGACCCCGAAAGTCCCGATTATCTTTTGTGGAGAAAAGAAGGGCAAACGTTGGTTGACGCAGCCTATATTGCAGAGAGTTTTATAAGAGGCTATGATGCTTTATGGATTCCTTTAGATAGTGTTACGAAACAACGTTATATAGCTGAGTTTACACAACTTCGCCGAGTAGATCCGCCTTACACAAATTGGTTGTTGTTTTCTGCTACGGTCGAAGCATTCTTGCGTAAAGCAGGCGCTCCAAGTGATACTTACCGCATAGTTTCCGCTTTGCGTAAAGTAGAAGAGTGGTACGTAGGCGATGGTTGGTACTCCGATGGTCCGGGTTTTGCTTTTGACTATTATAATAGTTTTGTTTTGCATCCGATGTATATAGAACCTTTGGAAATCATGACAAATGCTGGTAAAAGTAAGATTTGGAACGCACCGGATTGTGACTATAACCGTGCAAAGAAACGGATGCAGCGTTTCGGAATGATTTTGGAACGGTTTATCTCTCCGGAAGGGGCGCTTCCGGTTTTCGGTCGTTCTATCACTTATCGTACAGGAACTTTGCAGCCTTTAGCTTTATTGGCATGGAGAGGATGGCTGCCCAAGGAATTACCGGATGGACAAGTTCGTGCAGCTATGACGGCAGTTATTAAAAGAATGTTTGGTGATGACCGTAACTTCAATGAAAAGGGATTTTTAACTTTAGGATTCAATGGCAAGCAGCCGAATATTTCCGACTGGTATACGAACAATGGCAGTCTATATATGGCATCACTTGCTTTCCTGCCGCTCGGACTTCCCGCCGACCATACATTCTGGACATCTCCTGCTGAAGATTGGACCAGTAAAAAGGCTTGGGAAGGAAAGGACTTTCCGAAAGATCATGCTTTTCATTAAAATAAACTAACTAACAGAGATTGATATATGGCTAAACTATTATTACTATTTGTAATTTGCGTAGGCTTATTACCTGTGGCCGTACAGGCTCAGGAGAATACGGAGTTTATTCCCGGCGAAGTATGGAAAGATACGGATGGAAATCCGATCAATGCTCATGGTGGCGGGCTTCTTTATCACAATGGCACTTACTATTGGTATGGTGAATATAAGAAAGGAAAAACCGTTCTGCCCGAATGGGCTACGTGGGAATGTTATCGTACGGATGTGACTGGAGTAGGTTGCTACTCTTCCAAGGACTTACTGAACTGGAAATTTGAAGGTATTGTGCTTCCGGCTGTTAAAAATGACCCGGATCACGATCTGCATCCGTCCAAAGTCTTGGAACGCCCAAAAGTGGTTTATAATAAAAAGACAGGTAAATTTGTGATGTGGGCACATGTGGAAAGTGCCGATTACAGCAAGGCTTGTGCCGGAGTTGCTGTTTCCGATTCTCCTGTCGGGCCATTTATTTATCAGGGAAGTTTCCGCCCTAACAATGCGATGAGTCGCGACCAGACCGTTTTTGTGGATGATGATGGCCGTGCTTATCAATTCTACTCTTCGGAGAACAATGCTACAATGTATATCAGCTTGCTGACTGACGACTATCTGAAACCGAGCGGACGTTTTACACGTAATTTTGTGAAAGAATCCCGTGAAGCTCCTGCTGTCTTTAAATATGATGGTAAATACTATATGTTGAGTTCCGGTTGTACAGGCTGGGATCCGAATGTAGCGGAGATTGCGGTTGCGGATTCTATCATGGGTACGTGGAAAACAATCGGTAATCCTTGCACGGGGCCGGATGCGGACAAGACATTCTATGCACAAAGCACATACGTTCAGCCTGTTATTGGCAAGAAGGATGCATACATCGCTATGTTTGACCGTTGGAAAAAGAAAGATTTGGAGGATTCTCGCTATGTCTGGTTGCCTGTATTGATAAAAGACGGGAAAATTACAATTCCCTGGCATGAGAAATGGGACTTTTCTATTTTTGATAAATAAAAAAGAAGAATGAACATGAGGCGAATATTGCTACTACTTTGCGGAATCATGTTTATTCCTGTACTATGTTACCCTCAACATTTGGTTGAAGTGGGGAAGGGATATAGTTGTACTTCGGTCAATACTACGGTATTCCGTAACAACTCCCTGATAACTCACGGTGATGAGCAGTATATCAGCTATTATGATGCTGAAGGTTATCTTGTATTGGGAAAACGTAAACTGAATTCGGAACTGTGGACATTGCACCGTACACAATATCGTGGAAATGTGAAAGATGCTCATAATATCATCAGTATGATAATAGATGGAGAAGGGTATTTGCATATTTCGTTTGATCATCACGGGCACAAACTGAATTACTGCCGGAGCATTGCTCCCACTTCTTTGGAATTGGGAGAGAAAATGCCAATGACCGGAGTAGATGAAGGCAATGTTACTTATCCGGAATTTTACTCTTTGTCCGATGGAGATTTATTGTTTGTTTACCGTTCCGGTTCTTCCGGACGTGGTAATTTGGTAATGAACCATTATTCATTGAAAGAACATAAGTGGAGCCGTGTTCAAGATGTCTTAATAGACGGAGAAAATAAGCGGAATGCTTATTGGCAGCTATATGTTGACGAGCAAGGAACGATTCACCTTTCCTGGGTATGGCGTGAAACTTGGCAAGTGGAGACAAACCACGATATCTGTTATGCCCGTTCATTTGATAATGGTGTGACATGGTACAAATCAAGCGGAGAACAATACGAACTTCCGATTAAGTTGTCGAATGCGGAATACGCTTGTCGGCTACCCCAAAATAGTGAGTTAATCAATCAGACCAGTATGAGTGCCGATGCTGGAGGAAATCCTTATATAGCTACTTATTGGAGGGACCCTGACAGTAATATACCTCAATATCGCATTGTCTGGAATGATGGGAAGGTATGGCATCATCGTCAGGTAACCGATCGGAAAACACCTTTCACATTGAAAGGCGGCGGTACGAAAATGATTCCTATTGCTCGTCCGCGTATTGTTGTAGGGGGAGGGGAAGTTTTCTACATCTTTCGTGACGAAGAACGGGGAAGTTGTGTTTCAATAGCTCACGCTACTGATCTTGCTATCAGTCAATGGACGATAACGGATCTAACAGATTTCTCGGTGGATGCCTGGGAACCTTCACATGATACGGAGCTTTGGAAGAAACAACGGAAACTACATCTCTTTGTACAACACACTCGTCAGGGGGACGGCGAACGTATGGCCGAGATTGAACCTCAAATGGTATATGTGTTGGAAATGGATATGAATACAAAAAAATAAAAATATGAAGAATTTATATGTAACTCTTTTTTCGGCTTTCCTTTTGGGAAGTACAATATGTACAGGTTGTGCGGAAAAGAAAACCGGTTCTTCGGGAGAAGTGATAGAGATGATTCATAAAGTGAATGGCTATTGGCAGATGAATCATCCGGAACATGGTCGGTCCTTCTGGGATAATGCCGCCTATCATACCGGGAATATGGAAGTTTATTTCTTGACAAAGAAACCGGAATATCTGGAATATTCGAAAGAGTGGGCTGAGCATAATCAATGGAAAGGAGCTAAGTCGGACGATAAAACCTGCTGGAAATACAGCTATGGAGAAAGTGACGACTATGTGCTTTTCGGAGATTATCAGATTTGTTTTCAAACCTATGCTGATTTATATAATTTGGAGCCAGATACGCAAAAAATAGCCCGTGCCCGCGAAGTAATGGAGTATCAGATGAGTACACCTAACCGTGATTATTGGTGGTGGGCCGATGGACTGTATATGGTAATGCCGGTGATGACAAAGATGTATAATATCACCAAGAATCCACTTTACCTGGAGAAATTACATGAATATCTCGTTTATGCCGATAGTATTATGTACGACGAAGAAGCCGGACTTTATTATCGGGATGGAAAATACGTATATCCGAAGCATAAAAGTGTGAACGGTAAAAAAGATTTTTGGGCACGCGGTGACGGTTGGGTATTAGCCGGACTGGCAAAGGTGCTGAAAGACTTGCCTAAAACGGATAAATATCGCCAGGAATATATAGACCGTTTCCGTACATTGGCTAAATCTGTTGCTGCTTGTCAGCAACCGGAAGGTTATTGGACACGCAGTATGCTTGATCCGCAACATGCACCGGGACCGGAAACCAGCGGAACAGCTTTCTTTGCTTATGGTCTGCAATGGGGAATTAATAACGGTTTCCTGAATGCCGGCGAATATCAGCCGATAGTTGAAAAAGCATGGCAATATTTGATAACAGTAGCCCTTCAACCTGATGGGAAAATCGGTTATGTACAGCCTATCGGCGAAAAGGCTATACCGGGACAAGTAGTAGATGCTAATTCTACTTCCAATTTTGGAGTGGGAGCATTTCTGTTGGCAGCTTGTGAACGGGTACGTTATCTGAATAAATAAAATAGTCACTTTTAATTCAGCATAAGGCTCATATAGGGATTTAACGGTTGGAGGATTCTGTTAGTTAATTCAGTGATATTCATTTGTATGTGTGCACCGGGCAAACGTTCGGTGCTATACATACATTTTCCTTTGCATAAGTAGTAATAACCATTATTTACAGATAACTGCTTGTCTGATACCTCTATCTGCATTTCATCTTCCGGGAAAGTGGCAGCGTATAATTGTAGAACTTCTTTTGCATTGATGATGCGTGCCATTCCTAATGCTTGTTGAGGCTGCTTTTTGTCAGGAGGTAATAATTGAATCATACGATTACATCCGGTATGTTGTTTGAGATGAAACAATAAACTATGTTCAGCGTCTTTAGTTTCTACGAGAAGTTCGTTGATAATGACGCTTTCGTCTCTTTTATACACAATCGCTATTCCGTTTATTTCGTTATTTAATTTGGCTACGAGCAAAATACCATTACTGATAGCGAGATCAGCCATAATTACCTCAAAATCTTCTGTTGTATGCTGGATGCAACAAGGGCGTTCCGCAAGTTTCTTATTCAAATAGGAATATACTTCTTCCTTATATTCGGACACGATATCAACCTTTATTTCTTTGGAAGGAATAAACTCCGGAAGAATGATTTCTTTCGTAGAATATTGAAACACCGGAGCATATCCTATGCGTGCATAATAATCGAATAGCCACGGATTTGCCGGTATCAGTGTACTGAAGAAGATCCCGTTCGGTAGCATTCGGGCAAAAGCTTGTGATAAAAGCTGACGCATTACTCCTCTGTTCCGAAAGTCCGGATGAGTGCAGGCGCCGGATATATAAGAAGTAGCTACCTGTTTCCCGCAAAAACTCATGGGGTAAGGAAGCATTTGAAGGGCGGAAATCACTTCGTTCCCGCTTTCAATAACAACATTTATTTCACTCTTATACCGTAGTCTGAAGTACATATCGATGAACTGATCACTATCGTCGAAACACAACTTCCATAATGCTTTTACTTTTTCTTTCATTGTATGCTTAGTTTTTTTTTCGTTATTTCTGCAAAGGTACCTTAAAAACGTATGAGGAGAGTAGAAATGTTCAATAATGTTTGTGATTTCATTCTTTTTTAGGTATTATTGCATAATTGATTTGCTGTTCTAACTCTTAAATTAATATATTATGAAAACAAAACTACTTAGTCTGATTATCTCTTTATTTGCTTGTTCACTATTAGTTGCACAGGAGCAACCGATACAGAAGGTGGATGTAAATGGCGTTTACCTGATTCCTGATAAAATGCCGGAGTATCCGGGTGGCGTTCCGGCCATGATGAAGTTCTTGTCTTCGAACGTCAAATATCCGGTGGAAGCACAGAAAAATGCTATCTCAGGGCGTGTTATTGTTCAGTTTGTAGTTATGGAAGATGGAACACTAAGTCAGGCAAAGGTAATAAGAGGTGTTGACCCTTTATTGGATGAAGAGGCTTTACGTGTGGTAAAAGAAATGCCTAAATGGACTCCGGGAATAGTAGACGGCAAGACAGTCAAGGTGAAATTCACGGTTCCTATTATGTTCAGTCTACAAAAAAATAGTTCAAAAAATGTCCCGTTCAAACTTGTGATACCCAATGGACAGGAGATAAAGAATAAGGGAATGCAAGGGGTATGGCAGACATGTATGGTAGAATCGGTCGAAAAGGGTTACAGATTGTCACTAGGCCCATTGTTGAAATTTATCTCGGTCGATAATACATTCATGAATATCATTATTGATACTAATAAAATGGGTTCGGTAATTCTGGTTCAGGGCGAATATGAATTAAAGTCGGATAGTATCTATGTGGAGAACATTACAAAATCTGTTTACTCAGTTTTCCCCGCAGGTGTTGAAAACGAAATCAGTGTTGAACGCTTGCATGATAACTTAATTAAGTTGACATTTAAAATCCCGGGAAGAGAAGAACCGGGAGTAGAATATTGGTATCGGGTTCCGTCACCGGATATAAAGATTATGGCTGATTAATAAGTTATATCAGATTCTGTGTGTTGTGACAATTAGGATTTTGTTGTTATAACATACTGAATCTGATACACCATAGGTTGTCTCTTACCATTTAACCATATTCATCGGATGATCTTGGAGGCAAGCCATATATTTTTCCAAAATTGTCACCGGCTGATAAGATAGTTTGGCTTTGCGTAAACCTTCGATGCCCAAATCTTCTTCTCTGTTTATATAGATATATTGTTCGGGAATTCGGTTGGCAAATTCATAATTAATCATGGCATACGCTCCTTCAATGTTGGTGTCCGCTTTCTCTACATGTACACCGAACGTCTCATGATTGATAGGCATACCGAAAGTAAATGCAACGATTTTGCTATTGACATGAAGAATGCCTCCGGTCAGCCCAAGGGCTTCAAAGTTATGGAGTGCATAAATAAGAGCTCGGCGTTCATTACCTGTTCCTTCCTGCTGATCGCAGTTATTCACTTTACACCATTCCGCTTCTAAATCCAAGCATTCCTGAATACGATCGGGAGTAATCGGTGTGTATTCATAATCCGGATATGTATTGCGGAAACGGTTGATGTGATTTCTTTTTGACTGGAATTTCTTTCCTTTTAATGTAGAAAGATCACTTTTCAAATAAATATAATCAGCATAATCACGATCTTCCGTGAAAACAAACTGGCTGGGAAGAGTTGTTTCAAGATCTACACGCATATTACTGCAAACTCCTAACATACAGAAAGACTGCTTCTCTTTATCTGCATCTTCTATCAGTTTGCGTAATATAGCTTTTAAATCACCGGTTCCAATCGGCATCATATAGGCAAGTTGCTCTCCCGCCCAGAATTTGAACACCAGGAAATTGTCGACTACTGCAAATTTAGTATCGTATAAAAATCTCCAACTGCAAAGGTTGGAAAAAGAAAGATCGCAGTTACGGCGATCACTTTTCATTGTGAATGAGGTAATCGTGTCTTTATCTGCTAATGTGATATCTTTAAATGAAATCATGTGATTGTTTTTTGCGTTTAACTCTTATATAACGAAAAATTGTGGATTTTTGTTTTTATAAAACACCCAATAATCGAAGGATAGTAGGTGTCAGTAATGCTGTGAATATTCCATTCAAGGTTAGGCCCAAGCTGGCATACGCTCCATATTTACTACTGATATCCATTGCAGTGGAGGTTCCGACCGCATGTGCAGCCGTTCCCATTGAGAGACCTTGTGCTATCGGGCTACCTACATGCATGATTTTCATCGTTTTAAAACCGCAAATAGCGCCTAGTAAGCCTACTGCAACCACGACAGCCGCAGTGAGTGACGGAATACCTCCGATAGCTTTGGTTACTTCCATGGCAATCGGCGTAGTGACGGATTTTGGAGCCAGTGAAAGAATAACCTCCTGCGAAGCTCCCATGAGTTTGGCTATCAGCACTACTGAAATAACTCCGACAATACATCCTGCCAGTTGGGACAGAAGAATCGGTAAAAGTTGTTTCTTTATCATTTCCCAACTGAAGATATAAGGGCACACCTAAAGCTACAACTGCCGGACGTAACCAAAATTCGATAAGATGTCCGCCTTTGTTGTAAGTCTCATAAGAGATATGTGTCATTTTAAGAAAAATAATAAGCACTGCGATTGTAAGTAATATCGGGTTTAGCAATACCAGTCCTGTTTTCTTCTGGAGTAGTTTGGCGAAGAAGAAAATCCCGAAAGTGACAGCTAACAGGAAAAAGTCATTTTCTAAAAAGCTCATTTGTCTTTATTCATTAAGTTGATTTTATCTTTTAAACGAAGTCTGTCCGATAGATGGAGATCCGGTAAATGAAGTTTACGCGCCAGTTTTATTTGGCGCGCCAGCCTGAACTTACGAACAATCTGGTGTACCCAACCCGTAACGACTAGCACAAGGGCGGTACTGACAATTGTTGCTATCACTATCGGCCAGAATTCGGCAGCAATTACATCAAAATATAGCATAAGCGCCACTCCGGGCGGAACGAAAAAGAAACCTAAGTTAGCTACCAGAAAGTCGGATAAGCCCTGCACCCAGTGTAGTTTAATCCAACCTAATTTCAAAAAAAGGGTGAGCAGCAGCATGCCTATGATGCTGGAGGGAAGTTTGATGCCTGTAAGATAAACTATTAATTCACCCAAAG
>ENA-OPEA01001093-OPEA01001093.1-human-gut-metagenome-genome-assembly--contig:-NODE-1093-length-12541-cov-2.350392_pt1 | contig 12541 bp, 9 predicted proteins | sample MGYA00241623_ERZ501509 | MGnify/ENA primary metagenome ERZ501509 (study PRJEB25962, sample SAMEA2042571) | human gut metagenome | biome: human gut; feature: human-associated habitat; material: faeces... | reverse complement strand
GTTCCTATCTGTTCTATACCAGAGTGGTTTAGGCAGTATACCAAGCCATCGTATGCATTGATTTTCCCATATCCCCATCGGTTATTTCCTACACCGGCAATGTTTCCGGTATAGCTGTCGGTTGTTGCGGTATTAGATAGAATTTCACGGACTTGTTCCGGTGTGAGCTTCGGATTGGCTTGCAACCATGTAGCCAGAATACCGGTGACTACGGGGGTGGCCATGGAGGTTCCTTCCATCGAACCGTAGTAATAGTTTACGGTATTTACATTTTCTTGTTTGACGACATAGTTATAATCTTCGCCGTTACGATTGCTACTTGTGGAACTATTGAACGAAGATATTAACATAGAGCCGGGGGCGGTAATATCGGGTTTCATACGACCGTCGGCGGTAGGCCCTAAACTTGAAAAGGAGACTAACTGATTAAGGGTTTGACCGGAGTTATTCCACATAGAGCTGTTTTTGTGATCTATGTAATTACAGCTGGTGTAAGCTCCGACAGTAATGATTCGTTTTCCGGTTCCTCCGATTTCACCCATAGTAGAATTATTGTCTCCGTTCGTAAATTCATTATTGCCAAAGTTGGAGAGCCAAGACATGTAAGCATCGGTCCATGCATTGATTGTGGTTTCTTCGGGGCCAGAAATTTCGAATCCTATATAATAGTTTCTATTGTCGAATGAAGATAAATTCAAATCGATAGTTATATTCCCTTTTTTATTGTAGGGATTGGTTGCAGTGGATATGTAAATATTTCCGTCAGCTCCTGTCGGATTGGATATTTTTTTACTGGCACTTGCGGTTGTCGAAAAAGATTCTGATGAATAAACTTCCTTTTTATTTAGAATGTCATATACAAATACTCTTGCCGATAGTTGTTTTTCTGCATCTCCCCAGATATCGACGGTACTTGTCATTGAACCGTAGAGATACCAATTGGAGACAAATTCGACTAACGATTTCATGTTGGTATCTCCTTTTTTCAAGGTTTTTGTCGCATGTATATTGTATTCAGCTTCATTTCCCGAAGCTCCGACCAAAAGTCGGCCTTCTCCTTGCAATTCGTCGCAAATACGGTCGAATGTGGAAGTGCCATCGTGCGGACCGATATGATACCCGAGGCTCATATTGATGACACAGGGTTTACCGACGGATTCGGCATAGTCGTAGATATATTTAATACCGTCTGTGATGCTTGTATTGCTACTACTATTGTCGGATATGTTATAGCTGACGAGAACCAAATCTGCATCAGGAGCGATTCCATAGTATTCGTTTCCTTTATATGCTCCGGCTGCAATTCCCGTGACGTGGGTAGCATGGCTAGCTGCATAATCCTGTTTTGCCGTGATGATTTCCTCGGCATTCGTATATTCTGTTCCATAATAATAGCCGGTGGGTGGCGTTCCCGACTGGTTTTGATTCCATACTCTTTTGATACGCAGATTTTTACCTTCTGTATCGTAAAAATTGATATGGTTATATTGGAATCCGCCGTCGATGATGCCGACTATAACATCTTTGCCGGTATAGGCTTGGGTGAGCCCTGTCCCTTCGTGTATTTTGTTTACATTGCTAAATTGTTCGGAACGAACGTTGTTCATTCGTTGGTGAACCGGACGTCCTATTTCGATGTACTTTACCGATGGTAGTTGCGACACGGAAATCAAATTATCTGCCGGGATATTGGTGGAAAGTATAGTCCCGTATTGGGCATTGATGATGACTTGATTTTCTTCGAGTCCATCGAGATTATTTTCATCTACCAGGTAGAGAAATGCCGAAACAGCCATTTCACCGTTGTTTTGGTTGATTGCGTATGTCGATTTGAGTTTTGCCTGTTGGCTGATAGTAGAGGTAGATTCGTAACTTCTCAAAAAATTTTGTGTCGATGGAGACATTTTTTCTTCTGCGTTTAACAGAAATGAGCCGAGTGTCGCCATTAAGCAAAGTGATAGTAATAATTTTTTCATCGATTTAATTATTAAATGGTCTTTGATAACTAACGGTTGCGTACCGGAGAGGAACATTCGATATATGTAATTCCCGGTAAAGTAATGAATTGTGGTAATATTTTTAATGGTATAGCAAAACTATATATCGAGTCGCTATATTTTATACAATGTCCCCCGATATGGAGGAGATTCTCTTCCTTGAAATCGGCAACCGTGTGTAAGTAGCCTGTCAACAGATAATTCCCATTTTGATTGTGCAATGAAAATCTTTTTATCAACAATTCGGACGGGACATATTTTTCTAAATTATTGCCGGATTGTCGGAGATCGGCGTTCCACGCATCCCAAAACATGCGAAAAGAAGCGGAGACGGACAAATGTTCCGGCAAGGTATAGTTAGCCGTGCTGGCTGGCTTGTCGGATTTTTCCAGAGTTTTATTTGTATGACATGCTGTAAAGGCTATCATTAAAAAGGCTGCGTATATATATTTCCACATCATAATAGAAAAAGAATATTTAAAGAAACAAATATAATTATTTATTTCTTTAATATTATATTTTGAGATGGTATTTTAATATATAGTTTTTTCTTCTATTTGTAATCTCGTTTGGATTATTTCTGACAATCTTTCAAGATAGGATTCGGTTTGACAACCGAAATAAATTTTGTCCAGTATTTTCCTCTCTTTATCTTTGCTGAAAAAAATTATGATTTTCTATTTTTCGGCAACGGGTAATAGCCAATACATTGCACAGAGGTTGGCAGAAGTTACGGGTGAAACTCTTGTTTCAATAACAGAATGTCTGAAAAATCATAAATATACTTGGGAGCTGTTGCCCGGAGAGAGGGTCGGTTTTGTGACTCCTGTTTATTTTTTTGGATTGCCGTCTATTGTCTCGGAATTTATCCGTAACTTAGATTTATGTGTTCGAGGGCAACATTTCGTCTATCATGTCGTAACTTTTGGAACTATAACGGGACAGTCCCATTATATGATGGAAAAGGCATTGAGAAAGAAGGGATTAAATTTGGACGGTAGATATATCGTCAAAATGGTAGACACCTATACATTGATGTTTGATTTGTCTGATGAAGAGAAATGTGAGAAGGTTATGAAAGATGCGGAGGTGTGTATAGATCGTGTTATAGAAAAGGTTGTCAACAGAGTTCGGGGTGATTTTGATAATAGGAAGATTCCTCACTGGCTCGCTTTTCCCTATACTTATTGCAATCGAAAGAAATCGACTGCCCCTTTCGTGGCATTAGGTCGATGTATCGGATGTGGGGCGTGTGCCAAGAAGTGTCCGATGGGTGCAATAGAAATGCGAGATAATCGTCCGATTTGGATAAAGGAGCAATGTTTGCAGTGTTTGGGGTGTTTGCATCGTTGTCCGGTATTTGCTATTCAGTATGGGAAAAAGACAATCAAACATGGTCAGTTCGTCCATCCGGGGGTAAAGATGTGAAAATCGATTTCGATATAGTATTCTCTGTTGTGAAATTTTTATTGTTTTAGTTGGTTCGATAGAATGTTACTCAGTTGTTTTTCCGAAGGATTATTGGAAATGATTTTACCGTCGGGTCCGAGTAATATGAGGTGAGGAATTCCTTGTATGGCATACGTAAGTATAGTGGTGGATTCCCAACCTTTTTGATCTATGAGTTGTGTCCATTTTATTTGGTTTTTCTGTATATATTCTTTCCATTCTTCCCGGTTTGTATCGAATGAGATACCTACAATGGAGAATTGCCGTTTGTCATATCGTTCGAATAATTGTTTTAAATAAGGAGTTTGTCTTCGACAAGGGGGACACCATGATGCCCAAAAGTCGAGGAGAATATATTTCCCTTTGTCGATATATGTCGATAAAGAAGCCTCTTTTCCTTCGATTGTCTGTAAAGGTAAGTCGATATACGGCATACCGGGTTCTACGTTTTTCAGTCGATCCAACATGTGGGAAACTTTTTTTACCGCCGGATTTTTTTTAAAAGAAGGAGCTGCATGGGCGATTAGCTCTCGCTGTTCTTCGGGGGAGAATAAAAAGCTGTTTTGTAGAAACAGATAGATAGAAGTTACGTTGTCGGTATTTGCCAGAATATAGTTTCGAGTGAGTGTTTCAAGACCTTTTTGTTCTTTATCGAAAGCCTTTTTCAATATTACAAAAGTACTGTCGGATAATTGTCCCGATAAATAATCTTTCAGATATCGGTTCGTAATGTTTCGTATGCGGGTATCGTAGGAGCGGCGTTTTGTCTCATACATCTGCAATCTGTCGTTCAACGGCGTCCCGGATATATGAGAGACAGAATCGAGCGTAACATAAATATCTCCCTTTTCCAACGCTATCAGTTGAGGTGGAATTTGTGATTGTTTGTCGTTCAAATGTACCAATATTGCTATCGTCGGACTTTTTTGTTCTCCTTTGAATGAGAATGAACCGTTAGTGACAGTAGCACTATCGACTATTTCGAATTGTTCGTTGTTTTGTTTTTGCAGTAAGATGGTTTCTCCATCAGGTATAAGATTGGTTTTTCCGGTGATTTTATATTTTCCGCCGCAGCTTGCCATAATCACTCCTATCAAACCGATCCATATCAATTGTCTTTTTTTCATAGTTATTCCGAATTTGCCGTTTATGGTATAAACAGAAGATTTTCAACATAGTTTAACCGAAACAGAGGATTAACAATTGGATATGTGGTTGATGAGAGCGATTGTTGATGTTGGGCTGCTTTTGTGTGATAGAGCGTACAGAAAAGATTTTCGATGATGAAGAGTGGACGGAGCTTTACCGAAATTTTCGGAATATGCGAAAAATTCGTGATATTAGTCTGAATCCCCATATAGCACTTTCGATCATTGTGAAGCTATTTAATAAACGGCCTCCGATATATCCTGAAACCGATTTCGCCTCTGAGAACGGTGCTACTACTTGTCGGTAGGCTTCATTGACGTTTTTTTGCTGTTCGGCGATGGCTATTTTTAGAGCTTGTTTATGAACCGCTATTTCTTCGAGGGTCAGCCCTTGTTGATTTGTATGGTTTTCGTTCATTTTATAGAGGAGTTTTTTCATTATCCAGTAACACTTTGGAGATAAAACGAGTGATAGGAACCAATATGAGTTTTTTCTTGAATAGGATAACAATCGCTATGAGTAACAGGAACACAGCACCGACGATCGCATAGCTTCCTACGATTCCTACAAGAGGCTCTAAAAGATAGACCAGTGCAAAGGAAAGATATATGCCGGCTCCAACAGAGAGCACCAAGATGACAGCGAAGAGAACCGACATGCCCAGTATAACCGAAATTTTTTCAGTAGCTGTCAGTTTGGCGTAGTCAATTTGTAAATTGATATATTTCTTTCCTTCTTCAAATAGTTTTCGGAAAGCGTTGTTTTGAGTATCGAACATAACTGTGTTTTTTAGAGGAGAGAAAAATATAGATGAGAGTATCAAAGGTACGAACCGGTACGCTTTGATATCCTCATCTTCATTTTAGAGGAGTTACTTCCCGCCCTTTACCTCTTCGGCAATTTGGTCGACCAAGTGTTCCATATCTTCTTTTTTTAATTGGATTCCTTTGTCGTGAAGTAATTTACAAATGCGCGCTCTGGTATCGACCCCTTTTTCGGGAGCAAACAGAATTCCGGCGGCAGCACCCACGGCGGCTCCGCCGAGAAATGCAAACAATAAATTTAGACCTTTCATAATTTTTACATTTTAATGTGGTTATACAAAGATAACAAAATAATCGGGATTTTGTTAGTCTGCTTGAAAAAGATTTTCGGCTTAATCGGTTGACAAAAAACTATAAAGGATAAATAGGGGTTGAATTATGTATCGTTAAAGTCGCTATCTTTGTAGATACGAAGATGGGATGCGGTTCGGCATAGTCAAATCGGAAATAAAATTTCCGTTTGTCTCAGCACTTACCTTTCGCTATCTTTGTAAAGTTTAAAAGAAAAGGTATTATAAGATTCCTAGAATTATGTCTGAACATTCTATCTTTATTAAAGGGGCGCGAGTCAATAATCTCAAAAATATCGATGTAGAAATTCCCAGAGATCGTTTTATCGTTATTACGGGATTATCTGGGTCGGGAAAATCATCGTTGGCTTTCGATACTTTATATGCCGAGGGACAACGTCGTTATGTAGAAAGTTTGTCGGCTTATGCAAGGCAATTTTTGGGGCGTATGAGTAAACCCGAATGTGACTATATCAAAGGCATTCCGCCTGCCATAGCCATAGAACAGAAAGTAAATACAAGGAATCCTCGATCGACGGTGGGAACTTCGACCGAGATATATGATTATATGAGGTTGCTGTATGCTCGCATCGGGAAAACTTATTCTCCTGTGTCTGGGGAGTTGGTTAAGAAGCATCAGGTAGACGATGTCGTGCATTGTGCCTTAGGTTTTCCCGATGGAACTCGTTTCGCTTTGCTTACGAATTTGGTTATACCGGAGGGGCGAGACTTGAAAACTCACTTACAAATATTGCAAAAGGAAGGTTTTCCGAGGGTAGAAGTGAACGGGCGTTTTCAAGCCATAGAAGATTTGTTGACCGATGGAGAATTACCGGAGCCCAACACTGTCCGTTTGGTAATAGACCGAATGAGCGTTTCGCATGAGACCGATACAATCAGTCGATTGTCCGATTCCGTCGAGACTGCCTTTTTTGAAGGTGGGGGAGAGTGTATCGTTCTGGTTTATGACGGCGAAGAAATACGGGAGTTTAGTTTTTCGAAAAGGTTCGAGGCAGACGGTATCACATTCAACGAGCCGAGCGAGTTGATGTTTAACTTTAATAATCCGGTGGGTGCATGTCCCACTTGTGAGGGATTTGGGAAGGTTATCGGTATAGACGAGGATTTGGTTGTTCCGAATAAAACTTTGTCGGTTTATGACGATGCTGTGATGTGTTGGCGTGGGGAGAAAATGAGTGAATGGAAAAACGATTTGATACGCCAAGCAGACTCTTTGCACTTTCCCATACATCGTCCTTATTTCAAATTGACCGACCGGGAGAAAGATATATTATGGCATGGAGCCGGCGATTTCGAGGGAATAGACGGATTTTTCGCTATGCTTGAAGCCAATCAGTATAAAATACAATATCGTGTAATGCTCGCCCGATACCGGGGAAAGACCATCTGTCCTGTGTGCAAAGGCAGCCGATTGAAACCTGAGGCTGAATATGTGAAGGTGGGAGGGCGTTCAATCTCAGAGCTTGTGAATTTACCGATTAGCGAGTTGAAAGAGTTTTTCGACCGTCTCGAACTCGACGAACATGATGCTTTGATTGCGAAACGATTGTTGACCGAGATTAGGAATCGTATTTGTTTTCTGCAAGAGGTAGGGTTGAGTTACCTGACTTTGAACAGGTTGTCTTCTACTCTCTCGGGCGGAGAAAGCCAACGTATCAATTTAGCCACTTCTTTGGGCAGCAGTTTGGTCGGTTCTTTATATATTCTCGATGAACCGAGTATAGGGCTTCATTCCCGGGACACAGGTTTATTGATAAAAGTTTTGAGGCAGTTGCAGGAGTTGGGCAATACCGTTGTCGTTGTCGAACATGACGAAGATATTATACGGGCGGCCGATTATATTATCGATATAGGTCCGTTGGCCGGTCGTTTGGGTGGTGAAGTCGTTTATCAAGGAGGCTTGTCTCGATTACCCAAAGCGACTCGTAGCTATACCATGCGTTATTTGACGGGTGAGAGTAAAATAGAGTTGCCTGCAAATCGCCGGAAATGGAATCAATATATCGAAGTAGAAGGGGCTGCTCAGAACAATCTGAAATCGATCGATGTGAAGTTTCCCCTTCATGTTATGACCGTTGTTTCGGGTGTCAGTGGTTCGGGTAAATCGTCGTTAGTCAGAGATGTTTTTTATCGGGCTCTTCTTCGGCATTATGGAGAGGGCGGAGAAATGCCCGGAACGTATTCTCGTCTTTCGGGCGATATGGATCGAATTCATTCTGTCGAATTCGTGGATCAGAATCCTATCGGTAAATCGACTCGTTCCAATCCTGCTACGTATTTGAAAGCGTTTGACGAGATACGGAAACTGTTTGCCGAGCAACAAGGAGCCAAGCAGATGGGATTTTCTCCCTCGTATTTCTCTTTTAACTCCGAGGGCGGACGCTGCGAGGAGTGTAAAGGAGAGGGAACCATTACTGTGGAAATGCAGTTCATGGCCGATATTGTCCTCGAATGCGAGTCGTGCCACGGAAAAAGGTATAAGCAAGATGTACTCGATATCGAGTATAGGGGCAAGAACATCAGCGATGTGCTTGATATGACTATCAATCAGGCCATAGAGTTTTTTTCGGAGGTGAACGGAAGTCAGGAGAAGCGTATCATAAAGCGGTTGAAGCCGTTGCAAGACGTAGGACTGGGATATATAAAATTAGGACAGTCTTCTTCAACGCTTTCGGGCGGAGAAAATCAGCGTGTGAAATTAGCCTTTTTCCTGAGTAACGAGAAACAGGAATCGACTCTTTTTATTTTTGACGAACCTACGACAGGTTTACATTTTCATGATATAAACACGCTTTTGAAATCGTTTAACCAGCTTATCGAACGAGGTCATACCGTTGTTATCATCGAACACAATATGGACATTATAAAATGTGCCGACCACGTTATCGATATGGGACCGGAAGGTGGAGACGGCGGCGGAACTGTGATCGCCAAAGGAACACCGGAGGAAGTTGCCAAAGTGAAAGGATCCTATACCGGACAGTATGTAAAAAAATATCTTAAGAAGTAAAGAACAGGATGTACGCATCGCGTACATCCTGCTGCAATGGACAGAGATGTGATACACTGCAGATTTGCGGTCGTCATAACAAAAAAGGTGTCTCGCATGAGACACCTTAAAATTTCGGGGAGTGCTCCTCCGATATCCGTAGATATCGAAGAAGCATGAGTTATGAAAAATTATATTAGCCGACTTAATAAGTCATATTAGCTAGTACTATTATAATATAAAAAGAAAATGTGACCATTTTGTGATGAAAAAATAAAAAAAATCTTATGAAGCATCATTTATTAAAAAAATCTTATTTTTCTTGAAAAATAGGATTTTCTGGAAAAAAAACTTTGAAAAATATAACTTTTTGTATATAATAAGATTGTATATGTAAAAATAGGAGTAGTATCGTACTTCTTATTTTAATAGTGCAGAAGAAAAAAGTGATTTTTAATGTATTTCCGTATATCTCATACAGGAAAATATTGACATACATTCCAAACAATTCCAGAAAGGGGAATATCATAATTATGATGAATACAGATATTGGTATCGATCTGGGTACCGCAAGTATATTAGTATATATCAAGGGCAAGGGGGTTGTATTAAAAGAACCGTCTGTTGTCGCTTTTGACCGTGATACAAATAAAATCAAAGCAATTGGGGAAGAGGCAAGATTAATGCTCGGCAGAACACCGGGTAATATTGTTGCTGTAAGACCACTCCGCCAGGGCGTTATCTCGGATTATACAGTTACGGAGAAGATGATCAAATATTTCATTCAGAAGGCTCTTGGCAAGAAAACATTCCGCAAGCCAAGAATCAGTGTCTGCGTGCCAAGTGGTGTGACAGAGGTTGAGAAGAAAGCCGTTGAGGATGCGACCTATCAGGCAGGAGCAAGAGAGGTTTCTATTATTGAGGAGCCGATCGCAGCAGCTATCGGAGCCGGAATTGATATTGCAAGACCTTGTGGTAATATGATCGTAGATATCGGTGGCGGTACAGCAGATATCGCTGTCATTTCTCTGGGCGGCTCAGTTGTGAGTACTTCAGTCAAGATCGCCGGGGATGATTTTGACGAGGCAATCGTCCGCTATATGAGAAAGAAACACAATCTTCTGATCGGTGAGCGGACCGCAGAGGATATCAAGATTAAGATTGGAACATGTTTCCCATTAGCACAGAATGAGACGATGGATGTGCGTGGACGTAATCTGGTGACAGGTCTTCCAAAGACAGTAACGGTCTCTTCAGAGGAGACAGAGGAAGCGCTGCGCGAGCCTACTTTGCAGATCGTCGAGGCAGTACACTCTGTATTGGAGAAAACTCCACCGGAGCTTGCAAAAGATATTATCCATTCCGGTATTTACATTACCGGTGGAAGCTCCCAGATACATAATCTGAGCCAGTTGTTCAAAGATATCACAGGCATTGAGATCAACACCTGTGAGGAGCCGGAAGAGTGCGTTGTCCGTGGACTGGTGAAGATTGTAAGTGACCAGAAGTACAAACATCTGGCATTCAGCATGAAAAATAAAATCTTAAAATAGAATGTAATGCAGGATACACCTGCATACGTTGTTAGAAATTGAGGAATGGAATGAGACGAAAATCAAAATTTTTTCTTCCTGCAAGATACCTTCTTCTGATCATGTCAGGGGTATGTATTATCATCATGTTATTAAGTTTTACTTTAAATATATCCGGTGGTCCGCTGAATGCGGCAGCCGGTTATGTTTTTGTGCCAATGCAGGAGGGAATCAATAAAGTTGGCACCTGGATCTCCGACAAGGCGGCAAATCTGAAAAACTTAAGTGATGTTATGGCAGAGAATGAGAATCTGCAAAATCAGGTAGATGAACTGACAACAGAACTGAATACAATTAAACTGGAGCAGTACGAGTTAGACAACTTAAGGGAACTTTACAATCTCGATCAGAAATACCCGAGTTATGAGAAAGTTGCAGCGAATGTAATCGGAAAAAACAGTGGAAACTGGTTTAATACTTTTACAATCGATAAGGGCAGTAATGATGGAATTGAAGTGGATATGAATGTTATGGCAGGAAGCGGACTTGTTGGAATTGTCACAGATGTTGGACCAAATTATGCCAAGGTGACATCAATCATCAATGACACCAGCAAAGTCAGCGGAATGGTTACGACTACTTCGGATAACCTGATCGTGTCCGGAAGTCTGCAGAAAATGAACGAAGATATGGTGATTGAATTCAATAATTTAAATGACAAAGACAATGAAGTTTCCATCAATGATCCGGTGGTCACTTCCGCGGTTTCTTACAATTATCAGCAGGGAATCTTAATCGGATATATCAGCTCGATCGAGACAGATTCCAACAATCTGACTAAATCAGGAACTATTACACCGGCGGTTGATTTTGAGCATATCGAAGAAGTACTTGTCATTTTGAACAAGAAACAGACGGTGGAAAATTAAATCAGGGAGGATGACATGCGAAGAAAAATAACTGTATTTTTAATCATAGCTGTCTGCTACCTTTTGCAGAGTACCGTATTTCAGGCACTTTCTTTTGCATCAATCTCTCCGAATCTGATGATTGTTGTTGTCTCTGCATTTGGTTTTATGAGAGGAAAAAAAGAAGGACTGTGGATTGGCTTTTTCACAGGACTTCTTTTAGATATTTTTACAGGAAGTATTTTGGGATTCTATGCACTGCTTTATATGTATGTGGGATATTTCAACGGATTTTTCCGCAAAATGTTTTACCCGGAAGATATCAAACTGCCGATGCTTCTGATCGCGGTCAGCGATTTCTCATGCAGTCTGATCATTTATTTCCTGTTATTTTTATTCCGTGGAAAGTTTGATATTTTATACTATCTGTTAAATATCATGATACCGGAACTGGTATATACGATGGTTGTGACCATTTTTTTATATTTTATTATTTTAAAAATTAACCAGAAACTTGAAACAATAGAAAAAAGGAGCGCTGTAAAATTTGTTTGATAATATCAAAGAGTTTTTCCGTACGATCTTCAAATCGAGACTGCTTGTCGCAGCAACCGTGATGGTTCTTTTGTTTTCTGTGCTGATTTTCCGGATGTTCCAGCTGCAGATCATAATGGGGGAAGAATATCAGGACAATTACACGTTAAAGATTGTCCGGGAACGTACGTTAAACAGTACCAGAGGAAATATTTTAGACCGGAATGGCGAAGTGCTCGCCTACAATGAACTCGCATATTCCATTACGATCGAGGATAATGGTTCCTATGATTCCAACAGTGAAAGACATAAACTTCTGAATGAAGAGATTGCAGATATCATTACCGCTTTGGAGAAGAATGGGGATGCAATTATCAACAATTTTAAAATTGCGATCAGTGACAGTGGAAAATATGAATTTAATGTCAGTGGAACTTCATTGAAACGTTTTCTGGCTGATGTCTATGGGGAGGTTTCTTATTCTGACCTGAAATATGATAAAAAACTCGGCTATAATCAGGCACAGGCGACTGCGGAACAGGTCATGGATTATCTGAAAAATTCCAGATTCTATGTCAGTGAGGATTATCCTGAGGAGATGGCATATAAAATCACAGTGGTGCGCTATGCAATGTCTGAAAACAGCTATCAGAAATATATTGCCACCACGATCGCAAGCGATGTCTCTGAGGAGTCTGTTGCCTACGTGAGTGAGAATGCATCAAAGCTTCAGGGAGTGGAAGTCATTGACGACACGATCCGCAAATACAATGATGCTGAATATTTCGCATCGATCATCGGCTATACCGGAAAAATCTCTACCGAAGAGTATGAGAGCCTGTCCGCAG
>ENA-OPEA01001086-OPEA01001086.1-human-gut-metagenome-genome-assembly--contig:-NODE-1086-length-12680-cov-3.675723_pt1 | contig 12680 bp, 10 predicted proteins | sample MGYA00241623_ERZ501509 | MGnify/ENA primary metagenome ERZ501509 (study PRJEB25962, sample SAMEA2042571) | human gut metagenome | biome: human gut; feature: human-associated habitat; material: faeces... | reverse complement strand
AGTCCTGCCGCACCATGCGTGAAGCCATCTTCGGCGTAGGAAACGGAGATGCCGCCATTGTCTTGCCATACGAATGCACCACTCCGGCAATCATATTCGCAACTTCCGTTATCTGGTCGCAACGGAACTGCCGCCACTTTATGTCTGTCGAAGGGTCCTGCTGCTCACGCGGATCATAGCCATACCTGCTCTTGAACTTTTCGAGCATGGCGGGATGATAACCGTAATCCCATGCGGCATATTCCCGGTCTTGCACAATACCGTAATGCGGCCATAACGTGGTAGGAAGCACTACATCCACCAAACGGTTGTAGTCGATGGCAATTCCGTTCAATCCCTCGACTTCGCAATACGACTTAATTTTCTCCCTGATGAATTCGCGCACCTCAGGCAGTGCGGGACAGAGGAATTTATAATAATCCACATATGCCGTAGTATCTGCGAGGCTCTTTCCGTTGCGGTTTACGCTGAACCAGTCGGGATGTTCTGCCAAAATCTTATCGCGGTCGTGCTCCAGATTCATGGTCCACAACCATGCGTATACTTCAATGCCGTGTTTACGGGCTATGGGAATGGCAATGCGATAGTCGTCGGGGGTAGGTGCATTCAGCATTATTCCATCCATGCCGATGTCATTCATCACCTGGCATACCGAATCGAAATTCATGCCGGGACGATAATCCAGCCATGTCCAGAACATGGGATACTGCTTAACGGTTACATTATTTTCCTGCCGGCATGAAAAAACGCTCCATATTGAAAACGACAATATCAGCGCCGATAAAAGCTTTCTCATAGCATACTAAGTTTTAAGATTAAAAATATCTTTCCATAGAATATAAACAGACCACACCGGCGCAACCCTAAGAAGAAATACACATTTTTTATCCCGACTTCCAACTTTTTCCCCTTTTCTCCCTCCCCGCCCACAAAGACTTCTGAACAGGGGAACAATGAGTCCCTGAGTGAAAGGCATTCAGTCCCTGACTTGATAGAGTTCATTCAACGGAGCGGAAAAGAAGAAAGAATCATACCGTTCCATTTGTAAACATATAAGCCTAAACCGTTGACGGCATATCCGACAATAAAAAAGGAGGCATACCGCCTCCTTTTTTATTATTTTAAGCAAATTCTAAAGTCATCCGGACTTTTATTCTTCGTACATCTTATCAATCAGCTCCTTATAATTCTTTGCCACCACAGAACGTTTCAGCTTCAATGTATTTGTCAGCTCTCCCCGTTCCATGCTGAACGGTTCGGACAATAAAGTGAAACGTTTCACCTGCTCATAATGCGCAAACTGCTGTTGCAACGTATCAATGCGGGCACGGAACAAAGCCTGCACTTTAGGATGCTGCAATAAATCGGCCATATCCTTGTACTCAAGGCCTTTCTCCTTGGCATAGTTCTTCACCAAGCCATAAACCGGAACAATCAGGGCAGACACAAACTTACGCTGGTCGGCAATGACAGCAATCTGGTCAATGTAACGGTCTATCGACAGTTTGGTTTCCAGAGCCTGCGGAGAGATATACTTTCCGTTCGAGGTCTTGAACAAATCCTTGATACGTTCGGTCAGGTACAAATGATTTCCTTTCAGATAGCCGGCATCACCCGTATGGAACCATCCGTCTTTGTCGATAGCCGCAGCGGTGGCTTCCGGTTTCTTATAATAGCCGGTAGTAATAGTCTTACCGCGAAGCAGGATTTCATTGTTTTCTCCAATCTTCACTTCAAGGTCGGGCATGACAGTACCTACCGAACCTATCTCATACCCCTTGTCGAGGAAGCAGGACACGGTAGCCGTAGATTCCGTCAATCCATAACCCACCACCATATTGATGCCCACCGAGTGCACGAATTCGCAGATTTCATCGGATACGGCAGCACCGGCAGTCGGGAAGAAATTACCGTTCTCAATACCGATTGTCTTTTTCAGCAGGGCATAGATAGTCTTTTCATAGAATTTATACTTCAGATGAAGCATCAGGGGCGGCGTTTTGCCTGCACGCAGGTAATCAATGTTGTGCATCTTCCCAACTTTAAGAGCATCCAGCATCATTGCTTTCCGCAGGCCGCTCTCCTGGGCAATCTTCTCCTGCACACCGGCATATACCTTCTCCCAAAAGCGGGGAACGCTGCACATCAATGTAGGACGTATCTCCTTGATAGTGGTCTGAATATCTGCCGGACGAAGATTGACACAAACCTGCACACCTCTGTGAAGACAGAAATAAGTCCATGCTTTTTCAAACACATGCGTCAACGGAAGGAAGTTCATGGACACATCCTTATCCGTCATGGCAGTCAGGCGGATATCATGGATGCGGATAGCCTCTCTGTAGTTGAAGTGGTGCAGCATCACTCCTTTCGGCTCGCCGGTGGTGCCGGATGTATAAAGAATATTGGCAAGGTCGCTGTCCGATGCACGGGCGGTACGCTCTTCCACAACGGCATTGTGGGGTAGCCCCTCGCCCAATGCCAGAAACTCGTCGTAGTAGATAGAGGTCTTGTCGCGGGGATCGCGCACAACGCTGCGGTCGAAAATAATCAGTTTCTCCAGAGAGTGGCAAAAACCGAATGCGCTGAAAGCGGCATCATACTGGAATTGCTCGCCCACAAAGAGGAAACGTATCTGAGCATCGTTGATAATATACTGGGCCTGAACCGAAGAGCTGGTAGCATACAGCGGTATGGTAACCAGACGGTTGGTAAAGGCAGCAAAATCGGTAAATAAACATTCCGGCTTGTTTTGTGAGAAGATACCGATGTTTCTCTGTTCCTCTGCACCTAAAGCCACCAACGCATTGGCTGCCTGACGTACTGTACGAGAGAATTTATTCCAAGTGATAGGTATCCATTGTGATGTTTCATAGTCCCTGTATTTAAGGGCTACTTTGTCTCCATACTTCTCTGCCTGACGATGTATCAGAACAGACAAATGATGATAAGTCATATTTTTAATGAATTGGTAAATATGGGTACAAAGGTATTAGTTTTATTTGAAACTATCTCCCTTTTTCGGGATTTATCCGTAAGTTTGCAAAGTAATAACGAATATATAACAGAACCCAACGATGACAACGGATATAGAAACACTGGTTTCCGAGGCAATCGGACTGCTTAAATCATTGATAGCCATACCATCATTGAGCCGCGAAGAGGAGCAGGCTGCGGACTTTCTTCAGAATTACATCGAAATGCAGGGAATGGCAACCGGACGGAAAGGCAACAATATATGGTGTCTCAGCCCGATGTTCGACCTGAACAAACCTACGCTGCTGCTGAACTCGCACATCGACACGGTGAAGCCCGTAAACGGATGGCGGAAAGCCCCGTTCACCCCTACGGAAGAGAACGGCAAGATTTACGGTTTGGGAAGCAATGATGCCGGAGCAAGCGTAGTCAGCCTGCTGCAGGTATTCCTGCAATTGTGCCGGACTACACAGGCTTACAACCTGATTTACCTGGCTTCCTGCGAGGAAGAGGTGTCGGGCAAGGAAGGAGTAGAGTCCGTACTGCCGGAACTACCGCCCATACAATTCGCCATTGTGGGCGAACCCACGGAGATGCAACCCGCCATTGCCGAAAAAGGGCTGATGGTACTGGATGTCACCGCCTACGGCAGGTCGGGGCATGCTGCCCGGAACGAAGGCGACAACGCCATATACAAGGTGCTGAACGACATTGCCTGGTTCCGCGATTACCGTTTCCCGAAAGAATCGGCTTTATTGGGACCGGTAAAAATGAGTGTAACCATGGTGAATGCAGGGACACAGCACAATGTAATACCCGACCGCTGCACATTCGTAGTCGACATCCGCAGTAACGAATGTTACACCAACCAGGAACTTTTCGACGAGATACGGAAACACATCGCCTGTGAAGCCAAAGCGCGTTCTTTCCGCTTGGGTTCTTCGCATGTTTCTCCCGAACACCCGCTGGTAAAAAAGGCCGTTGCGATGGGTCGGACTCCTTTCGGTTCGCCTACCCTTTCAGACCAGGCGCTGATGTCTTTCCCGTCCATAAAAATAGGACCGGGCAAGAGCAGCCGCTCCCATACTGCGGATGAGTTTATCTTCGTCAAAGAGATTGAAGAGGCTATTGCACTTTATCTGGACCTGCTGGACGGAGCAACAATATAAAACTTATCTGTTCAGCCAGGGTTCGGGATTCAGCTTCTCCTTTTCACGGCGTAGCTGGAAGTGAAGTACCGTACGTCCGCCGTCCGCCCCATCCGAGAATACCTGGCCGATAGCTTGCTTGGTAGTGACCGTGTCGCCTTGTTTCACCGAAGCGGAAGCCAGGTTGCAATATACGGAAATATAGGCTCCATGACGGATAAGGATATTAAACAGCCCGTTCAGTTTGAATACGGCCGCCACCTTGCCGTTGAAAATGGCACGCGCCTGCGCTCCCGGTTTTCCCTGGATGTCGATACCTTTATTGTCCAACTTGACATTGCGTAATCCCTCCACGGCATATTGCCCGTAATGGCTGGTTATGATATAGGCTCCGCTGATAGGCATAGGCAGCTTGCCGCGGTTATTGGCAAAGTCACCGGACAGCTCGCGGTCGGCCTTACTCATGGTATAAGTTTCCAGAGGAGCAACCTTTTTTCCGGAAGCGGACGTTCCCGACTTATCCGCTTTAGCCGCTTCTTTCTTGCGGGCAGCCGCTTCACGGCGTGCTTCCTCTGCGGCACGTTTGCGAGCTTTCTCTATTTCTTCGGCAATCAAGCGGTCGATACGCGCATTAAGCTGGCTGGCCTCGCGCCGCTTCTTGGCAATCTCGTTCTGTAATCCGCGTTGCTTCTTCCGTAAATCGGCCACAAGGATACGCTTTTCTTTCTCCTGCGCTTCCAGTTTTACTTTCTCGGCCTCGCGCTCTTTCAGCAGATTGGCTTTGGCAGCCCGCACCTGCCTGAGCTCCGCTTTCTTCTTATTGACCTGTTCCTGCTTTTTCAGCACTTCCTCGCCCTGCAGGCGTTGGTAGGTGGCATACTCACGCACATAACGCAAGCGGCGATAGGTCTGCGCCAGACTCCGCGCAGAGAAAATAAACATCAGCTTCTCCTCAATGGAACGGTTCTTATAAAGGTACTGGACAGACGACTCGTATTTCTTCTTCTTGTCCTTCAAGTCGCGCTGCAATTTTCCTAACTGGCGTTCCAATGACGATAGCTCACGGTCTATCGACTCTACATCGTTATTTATGGTAAGGATATAGCGTTTGCGTTCCTCTATCTGCCCCGTCAAAGCGGCAAGTCCGTTCAACTGGCTGCTTACGGTTTTCTTTGTAGTTTTCAGAAGTGTTTCCGATTCGGTAATCTGCTTTTGCAAAGCACCGCGCTTGCTTTCCAATTCCTTTATCAGTTTGTTGGACTGGGCAAGAAGCGGAAAAGCCAGACAGAAACAACCTATAAAAATACAAAGCAAACGTCTCATAAGCTCATCAGCATTTCTAATATTTCATTCAACTCAACTTGTGTGTACTTTGAAGACAGCTCGGTAGGCGTCAGCGAAAACGAATTATTGGAAAAGCCGGACAACTCGATTCTGCCTTTCTCCAGCGAAGGAATGCCCAATTCCTTTCCCGACAACTCTTTCTTTCCGTTGGGCTTGGAAGCATTGAATAGAATCTTTTCCAAATGGGCAAAGTCGGCTTTCTTCGGTAGCACATCTTTCAATTCCTTACGGGTAGCACGGACGTAACGCTTGCCCATGCGGTCTACCAGCAATATTTCTTCGGGTGTCACTTCCATGCGCGCCACCTCTGTACGTATGATAGGCATGAGGAAAGAAAGCTGCATCCGTTCGCCGCTTATCAGCTTCATCGTACCGTTTACGGTGAAAACGGCGTCTTTGGTAGGAACGGTCAGCCGCACCTTGGAAGACAGGTAGCGGGTACTTTCGGGAAATTTGGATGTCTCCGCCTTCCGGGTGGTTTTACAGCCTGCCAGACAGCAGAGGATAAAGAGCATAAAGACCAGAGTCCTGCCATTGAATTTTGTTTGTTCCATTACCTTGTTACTTTTATTATGTATCACTTCACCGTTTTACCGACTTACTTATCACTGATATACTTCTTCTTCCGAATCTTCTCCTGTAGGGTCTTGGACTTACTGCCTATCTTCAATGCCTGGTTCCAATACTCCAGAGCCTTGTCCACATCACCCGTCATATAGTAGATGTCGCCGCAATGCTCTACGATGACATCGCTTTTGCCTCCGTCACTTTTCATGGCATTGTCTATATACAAACGGGCCTCGGCATAATTGCCTTTCTCAAACAGAATCCAGGCATAAGTGTCCAAATAGGTGGCATTATCGGGTTCCGCCTTCACCGTCTTATAACTCATCTCCTCGGCTTTATCCAGATTACGGCGCTCAACAGACAGGTAATAAGCATAATTGTTCAAAGCTCCGATATTGGAAGGATTGTACACCAGCGCCGAATCATAGGCAGCATAGGCTTCCGTATTCAAATCTTTCGTATGATAGGCATCTCCCAAAATGGAATAGAAATCTGAAACAACCTCTTTCTTACTGTCCGCCGTAATTTGCGTCAATGCTTTCTGACAAATGGAAATTACATCATCCGTCCGTTCCGCCTGGTTATAAGCGATAGCCAGATAGAAATAGAACTCCAGCATCTCCGGGTTGGTTTCAACGCCGGCTTCGCATAAATCAATCACATCGTTGTAATCCTCCTTGCGTACCGCTTCACCCAGCAACATCATACGCGCAGCCGTATTGGTAGGATCGATTGTCAACACCTGACGCAGTACCGGAAAGGCTTCCTTGTTCATTCCCTTAGATAAAAGATACTGAGCGTAAAGCATCGGTATCCCGGCATCATCCGGCTCTTGTTCCAGAATACGGTCGAAAAGGCTGATAACCCGCGTACTGTCCTTACCGTCCTGCTCATTCTGCACGACAAACTGGCGCATTACATTCAGTTTCGTTTCCGAAGGAACTTTCTTGTTGAGCAATAAGGTGTCCAACTGCTGCTGATAAAGGTCTTTCTGACCGGTCTCCTCATAATAGGACGCCAGCGAATACATCGCCATGGCATTATCCGGCTCGGCATCCAACACCTTGCGGTACATGTTATATGCTTCCTCTTTCTTTCCGTTCTGCATATATACATCCCCTAACACAACCTGATAACGGGAATCCATCGGATACTCCGCAACCAGGCTCTCTATCTCATGGAAAGCATTCTTATTGTCTTTCATTTGCAGATAAATACGGAACTTCTCCATACTCAACTGCTCGCTTTTGCCCATCTTCTCCTCAATCCGGTTCAAAGTAGCAATCACCTTATCATACTGCTCCTGCCGATTATAAATGTCCAACAAGGCATAAAGCGGATCCAGCTTGTCGGTGAAACGTATGGACATATCTTCCAGCAGCTTCATCGCTTTCTCCTTTTCGTCCTGTTGCTGATAAAGATTCGCCAGTCCCTGACTGTACCAATAATTATCCGGATCGTTTTCCACGGCCTTCTCCAATGCAGCCTGCCCCTGAGGCACTTGCTTCAGGAACAAATAATATTGCGCCAGTTCGTATAAGGCCGACGAAGCATTCGGATTGATAGTCAGGCAATGTTGCAGCAAATCAAAAGCCGCATCATAGTCTTTCTGAATCTTCAGACGGGCTGCTTCCAAAAAGAAGTAATCGTACTTACGCTGCTGTTCCGGAGTAAGTTCCGCCACAGGCTTCGCCGATAATGCCCTTGCCTGCCTACGGGATGTCCCGCAGGAGACAAGCAAGAAACCCGCCACCAACAAAAACAGCCCTATTTTCTTATTATTGAATATGCTCATTATCTATATAAAATCAAATGGTATAAGCAACCCTCCGTCAATCACTAATCACTCATCGCTAATCACTCATACCCCATTCCAACTACACGCCCGTATGTCCGAAGCCACCGGCACCGCGTTCCGTTTCATCCAACACATCCACCTCCTGCCATACGGCCTGCTCATGGCGGGCAATTACCATTTGGGCGATTCGTTCTCCGTCCTCAATCATAAATGTTTCCGAAGAAAGATTTACGAGGATAATACAGATTTCACCGCGATAGTCTGCATCGATAGTACCCGGAGAGTTACCTTTCTTGATAGCCAAACCGCTGCGGGGACGAATCTGCGCCTCAAACCCCGCCGGCAAAGCGATGTACAAACCTGTAGGAACCAGGCAACGCTGCAACGGTTCCAAAGCTATCGGCTCGGAAAGATTGGCACGGATGTCCATTCCGGCAGACAACTCGGTGGCGTATGCAGGCAACGGATGTTTCGACTTATTTATAATTCGGACGGTCATACTATTATTTGCCATTTCAATGAAGTTACGATTGAGATTACTTTAATTCACTATTTAACGGACAAAATTACGGATTTTGAAGCAAATAGTCATACATTTGCAGTTAAATAATAAGAAAGTAAGAACATGATGGACTGGAATACCCTCATATCCGCCAAACGATTCGGCTTGGAAGAGTTTCATAAAGAGCGTCACGAGAACCGTTCTGAATTTCAGCGGGATTACGACCGCCTCATCTTCTCCGCACCTTTCCGGAGATTGCAGAACAAGACACAAGTGTTCCCTCTGCCCGGCAGCATATTCGTACACAACCGGCTGACACATAGCCTGGAAGTTTCCTGCGTAGGTCGTTCGCTGGGCAATGACGTAGCCAAAGCCATCCTTGCCCGCCGCCCCGAACTGCAAGACTCTTATCTGCCCGAAATCGGCTCCATTGTTTCCGCAGCATGTCTGGCGCACGATTTGGGCAATCCGCCATTCGGACATTCCGGCGAACGCGCCATCTCTACTTTCTTTTCGGAAGGAAAAGGGCTGGCATTGAAAGAAAAACAACCCGACGGAGAACAACTCACCCCGGCACAATGGGAAGACCTGACTCATTTCGAAGGAAACGCAAATGCTTTCCGTCTGCTTACCCATCAGTTTGAAGGACGCCGCAAAGGCGGTTTCGTCCTGACCTATTCCACACTTGCCAGCATCGTAAAATACCCCTTTTCATCGAGCCTGGCAGGACAGAAATCCAAATTCGGCTTCTTTACTACCGAAGAAGAAAGTTTCCGGCGAATAGCCGAAGAACTGGGGATGAAACAGCTTAACGGTTCACCTTTGAAATACGCACGTCACCCGCTTGTCTACCTGGTAGAAGCGGCAGATGACATCTGCTACCAGATGATGGATATTGAAGATGCCCACAAACTGAAGATTCTCACTACGCAGGAAACGCAGGACCTGCTGCTGGCCTACTTTCCCGACGAACGTAAGGCGCACATCCTCGACACGCTCAAGATTGTGAGCGACACCAATGAACAGATAGCCTATCTGCGTTCTTCCGTCATCGGGCTGCTTATCGGCGAATGCACCCGGGCATTCCTCGATAACGAAGTACAGATACTGGAAGGGGAATTTGAGGGAAGTCTCATCAAGCATATCACCGAACGGCCTGCCGCGGCCTACCAACATTGCGCAGAGGTATCTTTCAAGAAGATATACCGTTCGCGCGATGTATTGGACATAGAACTTGCCGGTTTCCGTATCATCAGCACCTTGCTCGAACTGATGATCGATGCAGTACGCTCACCGGAAAAAGCATATTCGCAGTTGCTCATCAACCGGGTATCCGGACAATATAATATGAAAGCAACTGCACTGTATGAAAGGATACAGGCCGTATTGGACTACATATCCGGCATGACGGATGTATTCGCCCTCGACCTCTACCGGAAAATCAACGGAAACAGCCTGCCGGCTGTATGATTTATCTGCTCGGATAGAATATCTTATTCGCCCCGGAAGTCAGTTTGCATGCTTCCGGCTCGCTTTCGATGAATGACTGGATATGGCGGATGCGCTTTTCCGCCAGGATTTCATCGACGGCAATCAGGATACCTGTTTCTTCCACATCACCGAAACCGTAATTAATGGCCGTACCGAACATACGCATTGTCGGACTAAGACTCATGTAGGCATTTACCAACGGCGGAATATTGTATCCCAGCTTACGGATTTCGCCATTCAATATTTTATAGTCTTCCTTAAATGTATCCTTACAGAACAATGCAGCCAGTTCTTCCTCGTCCGACTCCAATTGCAGCGGTTTCATCGGAGTAATCAGACTGTCTTTATCGGCAAAATGCTTTCTCAGGAAATAAAGAATCATGTCGCGTCCTTTACGGATATAGCTGGGATACATGGTAACCTTTCCGAAGAAATACTTCACGTTGGGCATAACCACCGTCAGCGCACCCAAACCGTCCCACAAATTATCCAATGCGAACAAACCTTTGCTGTCGCGACGGGTAGACTGGTATTCGAGCGTCACGAATGAACGTCCAAGCTCAATGGTAGTAGGAAGATATTCATTCAAGAATTTCTCGGAAAAATTAAACATGTGTGCAGTAGCCAAAATCGGAGCGCCGTGCTCGTCGAAGCGTACATCCGTACCGAGAATATAGCGGTAACCGCCCAATATCTCTTCCTCTTCCGGATTCCAGACTATCAACTGCTTATAAGGATTATCCATAATATCGTACTCATCAATATCCATGGACATTCCTGTTCCGCCACCGGCAGCACGAAATGCAATCTCACGCAGACGTCCGATTTCCTTCATCGTATTGGGTGAATCCTGGGCAGTAATAATATATATCTGATTATTACTCTTATTCGTCATGCGCAAGCGTTTGTCTTCGGTCAACTCCGCTTTCAGCAGTTCTTTGCTTATCGGTGCAATAATATCTTCCATCTTCCGAGCTTCTATTTTTTTATATTCAATGTTCAACTTACAATTTATACACGATATCTTTCACATACTGCGCCCATTGGGCAGGTGTTTTCGTCTTATCGAATGTTTGCCAGGGAATAGGCTTACCTATAGTAATGGTAAATGTTTTATGACGGTTTTTCAACATTTCATCTGCCAGATACAACATGGCTATATTAAACTTGATACCCAACGTTTTGCAAAGATTCGCCAGGTTATAGAAAAAATCGGAGTTACGGCCGTCAAAATGAATGGGCACTACATCGCGGTGCGCTTCAACGCTCTTTACTATAAACGTCTTTTTCCAGTCCAAATCGCGGATAACCCCATTCCGGCGACGCGAGCAAAGCCCGGCAGGAAACATGATGAGCTGATCGTCCGATGCAAACCCGGCCTCTACCATTTTCGGAAAGTCCTTGGCCTGCTTGCCGGTCTTATTGATAGGAATACAAAGAGGAGCCAGTCCATGCAGGTTCATAAGCAGGTCATTTACCATATATTTCACCTTTCCATCGTAAAAACTCCCAAGTACATAGCCCAACGCCACTCCATCCTGTCCGCCTAAGGGATGATTGGAAACGAATGTATAAAGACCGTCTTTTCGCAGATTCTCCTTGCCCTTCACTATCAATTTGGCATCCAGAAAGTCCAGACAAGCCTGCAGGAATTCCACCCCCACTTTATCTTTCGACTCTCTCAGAAAAACATTCAATTCATCCTGATGAACAATGCGCTTCAAATAAGATACGACAAACTTAGGGATATACTTCACATGCTTCGGAGCTTTCTCCCGAAGAATCTTATCAATGTCAATCAAAAATAAAGAGTCGTCAGCCATTCTTTTTGTGATGAAATGATTGCGCAAAATTAACGCATCTTTTTAATTAAATGCAAATATTCGATAGAAAACTGCACCCAAAATCTATCAAATAGCACCCAAAATCTATCAATTGATAGTTTTCACCCCAAAGATTGCTTAAAAACAGCCTGTCGAAAAGCCGGAACTTTCGTAAACTTGCAATGCTAAAAGGCAAAACGAACAAGTAACCATTTAACAAAGCACATTTATGAATAGTATGACATTTAAAAAAGATCTGATCGGAGTTCAAAACGATTTATTACGCTTTGCGTACAAGCTCACCTCCGACCGCGAAGAAGCCAACGACCTTCTTCAAGAAACATCACTCAAGGCTTTGGATAATGAAGATAAATACATGCCCGATACTAATTTCAAAGGTTGGATATATACGATCATGCGCAACATCTTTATTAACAATTATCGTAAAGTAGTGCGCGACCAGACATTTGTGGACCAGACGGACAATCTTTACCACCTGAACCTGCCGCGCGACACAGCATTTGAGAACACAGAAAGCGCATACGACCTGAAAGAGATGCACCGTATCGTCAATTCACTGCCACGCGAATACAAAGTACCGTTCTCCATGCATGTTTCCGGTTTTAAATAGGGATATTCAGTAAATGTCCCTAAAAAATAAGATGGCATATGAAGATGATAGGACATGACCACTTCATATGCCATTCTTATTGCCATTTTTCGGTGCTTTCTCACATAATTCTATCCGACAGGACATGACGTTCCGGAAGAAGTCTGATGACCTCTTCTGATTCTGTGAGTAACATCATATCATGCTGCTTTAGCTGTTTTGTTTCTGATTTTTTCTATCATCAGTATGGCATTTGCCGTATGTATTCCAAAGAAAATCCACAGTATTTCCGTCTTCCTGTTTCTGGCCTTTATCCTTGAGAGCGAGTAATGTTGCTTCTGAGTGCCGAAGCTTCCTTCAAGCCGTGTGGCCCTTTCTTTTGAGAGTTCGCTTCTAAGCACCTTCCTCAAAGGCTCATCTT
>ENA-OPEA01001084-OPEA01001084.1-human-gut-metagenome-genome-assembly--contig:-NODE-1084-length-12710-cov-4.329198_pt1 | contig 12710 bp, 9 predicted proteins | sample MGYA00241623_ERZ501509 | MGnify/ENA primary metagenome ERZ501509 (study PRJEB25962, sample SAMEA2042571) | human gut metagenome | biome: human gut; feature: human-associated habitat; material: faeces... | reverse complement strand
GGGGGGGGGGGGAGCCGATGGAGCGGCTCGCGCTCGAACTGACCAAACGGTTGAGCTGATGCGGCGGGTTCCGCTGGCGGAGAGGGGTTCTGCCGCTTCGGCCCATTAACGATTACGATATCATGGCGATAAAACGCAGCGACATAGAGATAATGGCCCCGGTCGGTTCCTACGAATCGCTCATGGCGGCCGTGGCGGCCGGTGCCGATTCCGTCTATTTCGGCGTGGGACAGTTGAACATGCGTTCCCGGTCGGCGGCCAATTTTACCCTCGACGACCTCGCGCGCATCGTGGCGACAGCCCGGCAGTACGGTGTCAAGACCTATCTGACAGTCAATACGATACTTTACGATGACGAGGTGGAGGAGATGCGTCGGGTCGTGGACTGTGCCCTGCGCGAGGGAGTGGATGCAGTGATAGCTTCCGACCAGTCCGCTATCCTCTATGCGCGGAGTGTCGGCATGGAGGTGCATATCTCCACGCAGCTCAACGTGTCGAACACCGAGACACTGCGTTTCTACTCCCGGTGGGCGGACGTGGTGGTGCTCGCCCGCGAACTGAACCTCGGACAGATACGGCAGATATACGACAACATCCTCGCGCAGCGCATATGCGGTCCCTCCGGGCGGCCGGTCAAGATAGAGATGTTCGCCCACGGTGCTCTTTGCATGGGTATATCGGGTAAATGCTATCTGAGCCTGCACGAGTGCGGGGAGTCGGCCAACCGCGGAGCGTGCCGGCAGATATGCCGTCGTTCCTACGAACTGCGCGACCGGGATACCGGTGAAACCATCGCCGTGGAAGGACGTTACCTGCTCTCTCCGAAAGACCTGTGCACGATACCTTTCCTCGACCGGTTCATAGAGGCCGGCGTGCGTGTGCTGAAGATAGAGGGACGTGCCCGTTCGGCGGAGTATGTGAAGCGGGTGGTCGAGACGTACGACGAGGCACTGCGGGCCATCGAGGAGGGAACCTACTCTCCGGAACGGGCGGCCGTCTGGACGGAACGTCTTGCGGAGGTGTTCAACCGCGGTTTCTGGGGCGGCTATTATCAGGGTGCGCCTGTCGTCGAACTCAGTGCCAATTACGGGTCGTCGGCGACGGTACGGAAGGTGTATGTGGGTAAAATTACCAATTTCTTCAAGAAGATAGGCGTTGCGGAGATACAGGTGGAGGCTTCACCGCTCGAACGGGGTGCCCGTTATGTGGTTCTCGGTGAAACGACCGGTGCCCTCGAAGGGAGTGCCGACGAGGTTTATGTGGCCGACCGTCCGGCAGAAACAGCGCCGCAGGGGGTGTTCTGTTCGGTGAAGACGCCGGGGCCTGTCCGCCGCGGCGACAAACTCTATAAAATCGTCCCCGCATCGGAGGTGGTCACGCAGTAGGATATCGCGTGGGACATTTTAAATATTTATACTTTAATATTATAATGCGGAGCAAACTTTTTTATGTGTTTGTACTATGCCTTGTTCCCATTAAAGCTACGGCACAGGAGATAGATCCGGACACCGTTATTTACAACGGAATATCAGGTACATACACGTTGAGTGAACGTTGGAAGCTGTTCGACCAAGTGGTCAAACAGAGAAAGAATATTTATCAGGATGAAATTAAATTCACTCCGACTTCTGCACAATTCGACCAAGCAAAAAAGGACTTATTGAAACTGAATGACGAGTATAATGTTTTTGAGGATAGCGAAGCTGTTTATTACATCTCGAGCAAAGCTGGAAATGGACTCATGTTGTCAGGCTCCTTGATGTCGGGAGCGCAGGATATGAACGATGTATATTCTGCCTCGATGATGATATTGGTTCCCGACTATATATTGCCTGGCCTGAAACTACTCCCCGGTTCTACGATCGTGTATGCAGTCAGTAGGAATGGGACTGTCGCATGGGCTCCATTGAAATTCTTTCTGCCGAGTGAATTGTATGATAATGCTTTTGAAGCAGGAGGCTATTATGCATTCTGTCAAAGACCCTCATCCCGGGATATCCAACAATATGGTATTCTCGCCTATTATAGGGATAAAGATAAACTTTCCGGTATTTATGGAGCACCAACAGAAATTCACGCATCTGATATAATAATTTCTACTGTTAATCTGCCCGACAATATTGCGCGTTTGGTGGAGCAGGGTAAATCCTCTTTTATCGAGTATTTGAATCATTTTGCCAAAGAGGATACAAAATATCTGAATAGGAGCTATGAGATTACAGTCACATATATGGGAGAGAAAAAGGGGCATTTCAATGTCAGAACATATGTAAAAGGAGAATACGAGGAAAGTCCTTATGGTCTTATATATCGACCCAGCGTGGAGATATTGAACGCATTGGGAGCGTTGAAAGATTATGTGGTATATTCTTTAGCGTCCACTAATTATGAATATGCAAATATAGTAGCCGGATTTACGCAATCCATAACCCAATGGAACGGTGATGGAGAATTGACCGTCGAAGCAAATAACAGGTATGAAGATGGTGTCAGAGGATATTATTTCAAACAGCATTGCTATTTCGCTAAAGACGATAAGCAATACCTTATTCGCAGTATAGACGCAAATACAATCTTGTCAGGGACGTATGTCTTTCCGTCTGAAATAATAGGTTTGAACGGAGAAGCGGATACTGGAATCCAGTTGTTAAAAGAATTTTTAGAGGAATAGGAACAGAAGATATTTTATGTGGACAGCCTTTGTTTTTACAAAGGCTGTCCGCTTTTTCCCAACATTAGTGTAAACTCGTTTTAAATTGCTTTTATATGTAATTGCAATTATATTTTTTATTTGATATCTATATCATTAGAATATAAAATCGTTCTGTCTCGGAAGTAGTTACGTAATAGGGTATGCGGCCGCTGGTGCCAGAGTCGGAGTCTTTTCCGTGTTCCATGTAATGGTGTCGGTTGCATCCACCGATAAATAGTCCGGCCTTCGTCCTTTCGGGACGAAGGCCGGACGAGCGTATGCCGGGCTGTGCGTGTCAGCTACAGCGCGACCAGCCGCACGAGGTGCAGTGCGGGCACTTCTCCTGAAAGACGAGCGACTCTTCGCCGCAGTTGGGGCATTTCTGTTTGCGTATCTTCGTGCCGTCCTTGATGTATTGCTTCAGGGCGCGTGCCACGCCGCTCTGCCAGTTGCTTATCGTTTCGCTGTCGAAGCTGAGGCCGTCCACGAGATTGACGACATCCACGATGGGCATTCCGTTGCGCAGCACACCGGAGATGAGTTTCGCATAGTTCCAGAACTCCTTGTCGAACAGACGCGATATGCCGCCGATGACGTGCGGGTAGCCGTACTTGTCCTGATAGCGGAAATCGTACCGTTTCTGTCCGTCCTCCTCCTTTACCTTGATGATGAATCCCTTGTTGATGGATTTGGGAATGTAGAGAGAGTCCTCCTCTATCTTACCGGTGAATATTTCGTAGGGGTGTCCGTTATAGATGCCCACGAAGGCTATCCAGTCCTCGGTACCGTTCTTGAAACGCACCACGTCGGCCTCGAGCTCAATCGGACGTGCCAACGGCGGTTTGTATTCGTCGCAGTCGCACTCCTCCTTCTCCTTCTTTTTGGGTTTCGTGTCCACGAGCACGCCTGCCCGCGAACCGTCGCGGTAGACCGTCACGCCCTTGCAGCCGCTCTCCCAGGCCGCCTGATAGACCTTGCTGACAAGCTCTTCGGTGACGCTCTCCGGCAGATTCACGGTGACCGAGATGGAGTGGTCCACCCATTTCTGGATGGCACCCTGCATCTTTACCTTGGCTACCCAGTCGATGTCGTTGGCAGTCGCCTTGTTGTAGGGCGACTGTTCGACGAGCCTGTCGAGTTCGGCATCGCTGATGCCGTCGAGTTTCGACAGGTCGTAGCCGGTGACCTGCAGCCATGTGAGGAACTTGTGATGGAAGACATTGTACTCCTCCCACGAGTCGCCCACCTCGTCGGTGAAGGTGATTTTCACGTTCTTGTCGGTCGGATTGACCTTGCGGCGACGTTTATAGACGGGACGGAAGACCGGTTCGATGCCCGAAGTGGTCTGCGACATGAGCGATGTCGTTCCCGTGGGTGCGATGGTGAGCATGGCGATGTTGCGGCGGCCTACCTGCGTCATCTCCTCGTACAGGGCCGGGTCGGCTTCGCGGATGCGTTCTATCATCGGATTGCCCTCCTCCTTGAGGTTGTCGTACATCGGGAAGGCGCCCCTTTCGCGGGCCATCTTTACCGAGGCGCGATAGGCTTCCACGGCCAGCGTCTTCTGTACCTCCACCGCGAAGGCTATCGCTTCGTCGGTGCCGTAAGTGAGCCCCAGTGCGGCGAGCATGTCGCCCTCGGCGGTGATGCCGAGTCCCGTGCGGCGGCCCTTGAGTGCCTTCTCGCGTATCTTCTCCCACAGGGAGAGCTCTACGCGGCGGATGTCGAGGTCTTCCGGGTCGTGTTTTATCTTGTTGTAGATGATGTCTATCTTTTCGAGTTCGAGGTCGATGATGTCGTCCATCAGTCGCATGGCCGCCTCCACATGGCTGCGGAACTTGTCGAAGTCGAACTTCGCCTGCGGGGTGAAGGGGTCGTCCACATAGCTGTACAGGTTTATCGCCAGCAGGCGGCAACTGTCGTAGGGACAGAGCGGAATCTCGCCGCAGGGGTTGGTGGATACCGTGCGGAAGCCTTCGTCGGCATAGCAGTCGGGTACCGATTCACGGATGATGGTATCCCAGAAGAGCACGCCGGGTTCGGCGCTCTTCCAGGCGTTGTGGATGATTTTGTTCCACAGCGTGCGGGCATCTATCTCCTTGACGTACATCGGGTCGTCCGAATCTATCGGGAATTTCTGCACGTACTTCTCGTTGTTGAGGACGGCACGCATGAATTCGTCGTCTATCTTGATGGAGACGTTGGCGCCCGTTACCTTGCCCGTCTCCACTTTGGCGTCGATGAAATTCTCCGCATCCGGGTGCTTGATGGAGAGCGAGAGCATCAGGGCGCCGCGCCGGCCGTCCTGCGCCACTTCGCGGGTGGAATTGGAGTAGCGTTCCATGAAGGGAACGATACCGGTCGAGGTGAGCGCGCTGTTGAGTACGGGGCTTCCGGTCGGCCTGATATGCGAGAGGTCGTGTCCGACTCCGCCCCTGCGCTTCATGAGCTGTACCTGTTCCTCGTCGATGCGTATGATGCCGCCGTAGGAGTCGGCGGGATTCCTGTGGCCGATAACGAAGCAGTTGGAGAGCGACGCTATCTGGAGGTTGTTTCCGATGCCCGTCATGGGACCTCCCTGCGGGATGATGTAGCGGAACTCCTTCAGCAGGTCGTATATCTCCTGCGCCTTCATCGGATTGGGGTAGGTGTTCTCGATGCGGGCAAGCTCGTTGGCGATGCGCCAGTGCATCTGTTCGGGCGATTTCTCGAAGATGTGGCCGAAAGAGTCTTTCAGCGCGTATTTGCTGACCCACACCATGGCGGCCAGGTCGTCGCCCTTGAAGTACTCCTTGGCGCCCTCTATCGCCTCGTTGTACTGGTATTCGGTAAGGGTGCGCCCGTCAGCACCCACGTTTTTCTTAACGTCGGACATAAGTCAAAATATATGATATTGGTTCTTAGATAATTCTATTGCGATGGTCGGTCCGTGGCCGCCAAGTGCAAGTTTAAGTCCAATTTTCCGGACCGTCCGGCCTCCTGTCGCTTAGTTATCAACAGCCGATTAACAATTTGCAAGGTCCTTATCGGCAGAGTGTTACGGAAACCTTGCGTATTTTGCCCCCGAGAGGGGGAGCGAGCTTGGATACCGTCGCGCGGACATGGCGGAGCAGGGGAAATTCCGCATACAGTGCCTCTATGATGCGTAGGGTCACGTTCTCCAGGATGTCCGATTTCTGTTTCATGCACTCCGCGACGATGGCATATACCCGAAGATAGTTGATGGTCTTCGTTACGTCGTCGGCATGTGCCGCTTCGTCAAGTTCGGCGTCGAGGGAGATGCTTACCAGAAAACGGTTGCCGACCAGTTTTTCGAGGTCGTAACAGCCGTGGTAGGCTTTGAACTCCATTTCGTCCAGCGTGATGGTGTATATCATGGCGTATCGTTTTTCGTGCTGCGGGCGCCGGGCCCGTACCCTGCCTGTGCCGGGAGAACAAAGGTACGATTATTTTCCGGCATTGCACCGGTTTTTTTGTCCGGCGCAGGGCGGTGTTTTCTCTGTCCCGGGCCTTGCGTTCCGGCGGCAGCGGAAGGCAGGGCGCTCTCCGAAGAGGGCGGAAGGCCCTTTCCGGGTCTTTGGTTGATAAAAAACGGAGGTTCGCTGAATATTCCGTCTGTTTTTGTTTTCGTATGTTTATCTTTGACATCGGAACGCTCGGGGAGCCTTGCCCTGCCGGATTTTGCCTTGGCCGCGTTCGTCGCGGTCGAGGAAGCAGAGAACGGTTGATGGAGTTAAGGACGGCTCGGGATATTCCGGTTTGGAATCCGACACGGCCGGATGTACGGAGCCTCAGGGCTTTTTTCGTCCGTCCCGTGTAAACGGGAGGAGACGGGGCGGACGGAGGGCCGTCACGGCAGGAAGAATGCTTTTCCGGAGTTCCTCATAGGTTGATTTCCCGGAACAGGTTCCGGTACCGGAAGAGTCGGGTACCGGAATTTCATAGGGAAAGGGTTAATAGGTTGGTGCCGCCGTTATGCTGTCTTTGCATGACGGCGGCGTATGTAATGCCGGACGGCTTCCGGAACGATTGACAGCGCGATGAAACGACAGATGAACCAGACCATTCTCGAAAACGGCGTCTATGGGTTGCTGTGGGCGGTGGTACTCGTCGTGCCGCTCTTCGGGTACCACGACGGCAGCGGGATACGTTGGTGCGGCGTTTTCCATTTCTGGCTCGGCGTACTGCCCTTTGCGCTGCTTTTCGCGCTTCATAATTACCTTCTGGTGCCGTTGCTGCTGATGCGGCGGAGGTACGGCGTTTACGTATTGTGCGTCGTTGCACTTATCGGTTTGATTTTCACGGCTGTCCCTATGCTCGTGATACGGCCCGAGCCGCCTGCCTTTTACGGCCGGGAGGTGCGGGCGTATCCGGAGGAACCGGCGGCTGTGGCGGAGGTGCCGACCGCGCAGGTATTCCTGCCGCCGGCCGGTATCAGACCGCCCGGCATTCCCATGCCCATCAGGTGGGGCCGGATGTTCAACGACTGGCTGCTTGCCGTGCTGGTCATCGGATGCAACCTCGCGATAAGGTTCCTGTTCAAGTCGATACAGGACGACCGCCACCTGAAAGAGCTGGAGAGCCAGCGGCTGAAGACAGAACTGAACTATCTGAAGGCACAGGTCAATCCGCACTTCTTCATGAATACGCTGAACAATATCCACGCCCTTATAGACATAGACGGGGAGAGGGCCAAGGAGACGGTCATCGAACTGTCGCGCATCATGCGGTATGTGCTGTACGATGCCGACCGGCCGACGGTACCGCTGCGGAAAGAGATGGAATTCATCGACAACTACATCCGTCTGATGAGGATACGTTATGCCGGAGAGGTGGAGATACGGACCCTCTGTCCGGCCGACCCGCCCGACGTGCAGGTTCCTCCGCTTATGTTGATAACCTTGACGGAGAATGCCTTCAAGCACGGAATGAGTTACCGGGAGGGGTCGTTTATCGACATCCGGCTGACCGTGGAGGAGGGTGTTCTCTCCTATACGGTGGAGAACAGCGTCGCTCCGGATGCGGAGAGGGGAAGCGGCGTGGGGCTCGAGAATCTCCGGAAGAGGCTCGGTCTGCTGTACGGCAGCGCCGGTTCGCTCGAAACAAGAAATGCCGGAGGGCGTTACACCGCGAAATTGAAGATACCTGTAAAGCGATGATGCGTTGTATAGCGATAGATGACGAGCCGTTGGCGCTCAGACAGATATGCTCCTATATAGAGCGGACGCCGTTTCTGCGGCTCGCCGCTTCGTGCCGCAGCGCGGTGGAGGCTGCAGCCGCGATGTCCGATGCCGGTGCCGACCTGCTCTTTGTGGATATCAACATGCCCGGACTCAGCGGGCTCGATTTCGTGCGGGCGCTCCCTTCCAGGCCGCTCGTCATCTTCACTACCGCCTATTCGGAATATGCATTGGAGGGATTCCGTGTCGATGCTACGGATTATCTCCTGAAGCCCATAGGATATGCCGATTTTCTGCGTTCGGCCGAGAGGGCCTATGCCCGGTTCGGCCTGTTGAAGGCGTCGTCGGGCCGTCGGGGTGACGACGGACGCAGCCTGTTCGTTCGGTCGGAGTACCGTACGCTTCGGATAGACATTGCGGATATCGTGTACGTGGAGAGCATGAGCGAATATGTCCGAATCTTTCCTGTGTCGGGGCGTCCCGTCACGACACTCGGAAGCCTGAAATCCTATGAGGGCCGGCTGCCTGCCGATACCTTCATGCGTGTGCACCGGTCGTATATCGTGAATCTGGACCGGATAGTGGCTGTCGAACGCAAACATATCGTGCTTACCGGAGACAAGTGCATCCCGGTCGGCGACGTATACGAGGATAATTTCCGCCGTTACCTGGCTGAACGTTCCCTCGGGTGAAAAGATGAAAATGCAGGAGCGGCACGGTCAATCCGTGCCGCTCCTGCATCGGTGACGGGAAAACCTGCGCTGCGGGCTCCCGTAGCGGTTATCCTATTTCCTGGTCATTTTCGCGCCGACCTCTATCTTGTTGAAGCCCTCCAGCATCGTGTCTACCTGGGGAATGACGGCTGTCAGGATGGCGGCTATCTCCGGATTGTCCTCTCCGACGAGAGCGAGTATGCCGTTCATGATTGCTTTGCCGGCGCTCCATGTCTCGGATATCATCCCCTTGTCGATATAGAGGGTGAGTTCGGTCTCCGTGAGTTTGTATTTGAAGGTGACCTTGGCGGTATTGTCGGCTGCCGAATAGGTGAAGATACCCTTGTTGAATCCGGCGAGCAGCTGCTTGATGGCGGCAGCCTCCTGCGGGTCGGTGGCGGCATCCAGCATGTTGTCGATAGTCTCGGAGGAGAGGGTGAATATCACATTGCTGCCGTTGAGAGCGTAGGTGATGGCATCGGCCGGTATTCCCTCCGCTTCGTTCGGCAGCAATGTTACGGTGCCGTCCTCCGGGTCGTCGAATACGATGACCATGGAGCCGTCCGGCTGGAAGGTGATGTCCGATGTGCCGCCCAGGTCGGCGGACTGGGTCAGCGAGAAGAGGGCTGCGATTATCTGCGCATAGGTCATGTTCATGCCCTCCATCTCGATGGCCGTCGCGTTGGGGTCTTTCGCCTCCATTTCGGAGTAGAGGGGTTTGGCCTCCATGCGGTACTCTCCGGCGAAAGTCGTGTCGCCGCCCGTTGTCGTTCCGTTCTTCTTGTCGCATCCCGTCAGGGCCAGTGCTGCGGCCATTGCCGATACGGCGAGGATGCCTCTAATCAACTTTTTCATTTCTTTTGGATTTAATGGTTGATATGGGTATTGTCAGTCTATGATTTTCAGGTTGGCGTAGCGGCTGAGAAGGCTCTTTCTGCCCGCCGTACCGTCGTCAAAGATAACGGTAATTTTCATGTCCGACGCCAATTCTTCGATATTCGTAATCTCGCCGCGGCCGAACTTGGCGTGTTCCACCCGCATTCCGACAGCATAACGGGAGGCTGAGACGGTATGTTTCGGCGTCGTTTCTCCCTCCTGGGCCGGTCGTCGGCTGCCCATACTCTTCATGTTGCGCGTGTCGGGCGGTGCGGCGGCGATGTGCGGCGTGCGGGGAGCCGGGGAGGCCGGCCGCTCCGGGTGTCCGGAACCGCCGGTGCCCGAAACCGCGCGGTTTCCGTATGCGGGTCGTTCGGGCCGGTATCTTTCCTGGCGCTGCTTCGGCAAGGAAGCGGGACTGTTCTCCGCGGACTCCTCGTCCATATCGGCGGGAAGGTCCACGTACCGTTCGTCCATCTCCGTGATGAAACGGCTCGGCGAGCAGAATTCTGTATTGCCCCATTTGAACCGCTGTCGGGCGAACGATACGAAAGCTTTCTTCCGCGCCCGTGTGACCGCCACGTAGAAGAGGCGGCGCTCCTCTTCGAGTTTCTCCTGCGAGGTGGCACTCATCAGGCTGGGGAAGAGGTTCTCCTCGACGCCGACGATGAATACCGTATCGAACTCCAGCCCCTTGGCCGAGTGGACGGTCATCAGCACTACGCGGTTCTTGGAGTCCTCCCCCTCCTTGTCCATGTCGGTCATCAGGGAGATGTTCTGCAGCCACTCTTCCACGGTGGGTTCGGCGTCCGCTTCCCCGTCGTCCTCCTCGTAAGCGAGTACGATGCGCTCCTCCTTGAAGTTCTGCATGGAGGAGAGCAGTTCGTTGATGTTCTCCAGGGCATTTTCCGATTCGGGCGAAGGGTTCATGCGGTAGCTCCCGATGAGTCCCGACCGCGTGGCCACTTCGAGCCCGAATTCATGGAGCGGCTTCGTGCTCCGTTCGAGCGAGAGGGAGCGTATCAGGCCGGTGAAGTCGGCGAGTTTTTTCGCCGCCGTCTTCAGTTCGGGTACCTGCTCGCTGCCGGTTCCCTCCAGCACCTCCCACATGCTCACGCCGCGCTCTGCGGCGACAGCGGCCACGCGGGCCACCGTGACCGCGCCGATGCCCCTGGCCGGTGTATTGATGATGCGGCGCAGCGCTTCGTTGTCGCGCGGATTGACTATCAGCCGGAAATAGGCCACGAGGTCTTTGATTTCCTTGCGGTCGTAGAACGAATGGCCGCTGTAGATGCGGTACGGCACGTCGCGCCGCCGCAGGGCGTCTTCGATGGCGCGCGACTGGGAATTGTTGCGGTAGAGTACAGCTATTTCGTTCCACCGGCCGCCTCCCGGCCCTCCCGTTTGGCCAGGTCGGCGACGAGGTAGGCCTCTTCCTGGTCCGTATAGGCCTTCAGCACCTTTACCCGGTCACCCTCGTCGTTCTCCGAAAAGACGTGCTTGGGTATCTGGCGGTCGTTCTTGGCGATGATGCTGTTGGCGGCGTTCACGATATTCTGTGTCGAACGGTAGTTCTGTTCCAGTTTAAACACCTTCGCCTCCGGAAAGTCGTTTTGGAACCGGAGGATGTTCTCTATCTTGGCTCCGCGGAAGGAGTAGATGCTCTGCGCGTCGTCGCCCACCACGCAGACGTTGGAGTGGGTTTGTGCCAGGCGGCGTACGATGAGATACTGCGCGTAGTTGGTATCCTGGTACTCATCTACGAGGATGTACCGGAACCGGTTCCGGTATTGTTCCAGCGCGTCGGGAAAGTCCCGGAAAAGGATGTTGGCGTATATCAGCAGGTCGTCGAAATCCATGGCGTTGTTGGCCTTGCACCTCCGGGCGTATTCGAGGAAGATGGCGGAGAATTCGGGACGCTTCCGCTGCCGGTCTTCGGCGACGAACGAGGTGTTGGCCGCATAGGCCTCGGCAGTCACGAGATTGTTTTTCGCCAGCGAGATGCGGGAGTGGATGTCGCGCGGCTTGTATTCGTCGGTATTGAGGTTTCGCTCCTTGATGATGGTCGAGAGCAGGCTTTCGCTGTTTGCCGTGTCGTATATCGTGAAGTTGGCGTCGAAACCGAGTCTCCCGGCCTCCTGCCGCAGGATGCGGTAGAAGACGGAGTGGAACGTTCCCATCCAGATGTAGCGTGCCCGGCCGTCGGGAACGAGCTGCTCGATGCGTTCGCGCATCTCCCGTGCTGCCTTGTTGGTGAAGGTGAGCGCGAGTATCGAGCCGGGATGGACGCCCTGTTCTATCATATAGGCGATGCGGCTGGTGAGTACGCGCGTCTTGCCCGAACCTGCTCCGGCCACGATGAGCGAGGGTTTGTCGTAGTTGAGGACCGCCTCCTTCTGGGCGGGGTTGAGGGTATCTGTAAAATGGGACATCGTTGCTGTATGGGTATCGGGAGCCTCACTGCGGGGCCCCCGTCGGTGCGGCAAAGTTAGCTAAAATCGCCGGATTTCTACCTGCTCCTTCCCTGCCTCCCCTCCGCCGGTTTCCCGGTCCTGTGTCGGAGCCCGGGCCGAGCCGGAGAAAAATTTCCGTTTTTTATACTAACTTTGTGTACCTTTCGTTATTACTCCGCAAGTAATGAACGCGATAGGCCCGCGGCTGCGGTGCGCCGGGGGATATACGGTAAAATATTAGCTCGGAAATGAACGAAGTAGTAAACATCAATGAACTGAACGAGCGCATCGAGCGCGAAAGCCTGTTCGTGGATACGCTGAGCAGGGAGGTAGGGAAAGTCATCGTGGGACAGCGGCACCTCATCGACACCCTGCTGATAGGCCTCCTTTCCAATGGGCACATCCTGCTGGAGGGGGTACCTGGACTTGCCAAGACGCTTGCCATAACGACGCTCGCCAAAGCGGTGGACGCGCGTTTCAGCCGCATTCAGTTCACGCCCGACCTGCTGCCGGCCGACATCGTCGGGACGCTGATATACTCCCAGAAGAGGGAGGAGTTTTATGTCAAGCGCGGTCCCATTTTCGCCAATTTCGTGCTTGCCGACGAGATTAACCGTTCGCCCGCCAAGGTACAGAGTGCCCTGCTCGAGGCCATGCAGGAGCGGCAGGTGACTATCGGCGACGAGACCTGGCCGCTGCCGGAGCCTTTCCTCGTGCTGGCCACCCAGAACCCGCTCGAACAGGAGGGCACCTATCCGCTGCCCGAGGCGCAGGTGGACCGTTTCATGCTCAAGGC
>ENA-OPEA01001049-OPEA01001049.1-human-gut-metagenome-genome-assembly--contig:-NODE-1049-length-13043-cov-2.866184_pt1 | contig 13043 bp, 10 predicted proteins | sample MGYA00241623_ERZ501509 | MGnify/ENA primary metagenome ERZ501509 (study PRJEB25962, sample SAMEA2042571) | human gut metagenome | biome: human gut; feature: human-associated habitat; material: faeces... | reverse complement strand
TAACCGGTCACGCCCCTGTTCGTCCCTATATCCCAACAGCAATTTAATATACTCCAATGTCAGGGTATAAGTCTTACCCGAACCGGCCGATGCTTTGTATATATGTAACATAAAATCAGATAATGCGAGCTCGATACCCTTCCGACAATAAAATTTCCAACACTTTTTGACGGAAATCTCCCTGAATCAATATATCGCCTTCTTTATCAGACCCTCCTACCCCGCACTTGGTTTTCAACTTTTTCGCCAAAGCCTTCAAATCCTCGGCAGTACCGACAAATCCGGTCACGAGCGTAACCGATTTTCCGTTTCTGTTGCGTTTATCCAACGATATGCGCAACTGTTGTTTCCCCGGTTCCAAAGTTTCGGGTTCATCTTCCTCGCCATTATCGAATTTGAAATCGGGATTCGTAGAATAAACTACATTCAATCTGTCTTTCCAATCATTATTTTTTTTCATTTCGGTAATTTTATCTCTTCTATTAATTTAGGATATAAAAGGCAATCTCGCATAGTTAAATTCAAAAACCGTTTTCATTTGCCTCTACTCCCGCCTTTCGCTATATTTGTAGAATATAGGATGCGTTTCGGCATAGCCAACCCCGAAATACAATTTCCGTTTGTCTCTGCTCTCACCTTTCGCTATATTTGTCCTCAAAAATAATAAAGATAGCGATACGAAACAACCCGCATCGCTTTTTATTCAGCAATAAACCGAGCGATTTCCCGTTATATAAAATACGATGAAAGATATTACGAGACATCACGATATATTCTTTGCAAACCGTTTGTCCTTATTGCGTATATGGCTGTGCATAAGCACGCTCTTTTTTACCATAGAGACATCGTTTGCACTCAACCCCAGCCGTTATGCGACCCAATCGCAACTCGCCGACGGATATTGGGTAAAAGTGGCTGTTTACGAATCCGGTATTCACCAAATCACCTATCGGGAACTCCGTAGATGGGGATTTTCCGATCCTTCGGCCGTGACCGTTTTCGGATACGGAGGCGCCATGCTACCCGAAACATTTTCTGAGAACGATATAGACGACCTGAATCAGTTACCCGTCATACGCACCGACAGTAAAATATTGTTCTACGCACAAGGCCCCACTTCATGGTCGTATAACGAAAAAACCAAAGAATACGACCATGAACAAAACACATATTCTACCGCAGGATATTATTTCCTGACCGACAGTAAAAATCAATCGGCGACCATCGCCGAACGGGAAGGGGGACAAACGACCGGATTACAGGACATAACTTCATTCGACGAACACGCCGTGTACGAACAGGAATTATATTCTCCCGGTTCGACAGGACGATTATTTTTAGGCGACGATTTCCGTTATACGACATCTAAGAGTTTTACATTCGAACTTCCCGGTGTAGACAATTCCTCTCCTGTAAAATTAAGAACTTCTTTCGGAGCGAAAATATTAGGTGGAACTGCCACACTTGTCTTTACCCGCAATGGACAAACTCTTCCATCGAGCAACACCGACAATATAGGAGCAGGATCGAGCAGTTCTTATGACTTCGTAAGAATGACCTCGACGCTCAAAGAAATCGACCTCGACAGCGAGGAACTGGCTTTTACGCTCCTTTTCCGCCAAAACGGAGGTTCTCTCTCTATGGCCCGTCTCAATTATTTTCGGTTCAACTACAAAAGGAAATTGCAATTATACAACGGAAGTATCCAATTCCGGCTGGGTCAGCTCCCTGCGAACAGTTGCTATAACCTGCAAGGATACTCGGCGACGACTCATATCTGGGATATATCGGATCCTCTGAATCCCGTTTCTATCAAACCCAACGTCAACAACGGTAATGCACGTTTCGTGCCTACGAAAGGAAATGAAGAATACATTGCATTCGACGAACAAGCTACCGTTGCCTCGGTAGAGTTTATTGAAAAAGTACCTAACCAAAATTTACACGGTTTGACAACCCCCGACATGGTTATTCTCACGCCCAAAGAATATATCTCCTACGCCCAAAGCATCGCTCGATTGCATAATGAGAACGACGGTATGGAGGTAGCTGTCATCGACCATGAAACCGTATTCAACGAATTCTCCTCGGGAACACCCGATGCGACAGCCTATCGACGACTGATGAAAATGTTTTTCGATCGAAAAGGCGGCCTCGATGGAGAGCCTTTATACCTGTTGCTTTTTGGAAAAGGATTATACGATAACCGAAAAATAGGAGAAACCGGTAAATATGTGAAATACCCCACACTCCTCACATACCAGCACGGTAGCGGAACAGACGAACGTCAATCCTATACGACAGACGATTACTTCGGATTCCTCGACGACGATTCCGGGAATAGAATAGCGTCGGATAAACTCCGTGTCAATATAGGCCGTTTGCCCATAAAAAGCGAACAAGAAGCCAAAGATGTGGTATCCAAATTATACAATTACATAGAGAATAACGATAAGGGCTCTTGGAAAAATCAGGTTCTTGTCGTCGCCGACGATGAAAATTATGCCATTCACATGGAACAGGCCGAAGAGATTTGCAGCATTATGGAGAATAGCGATGCCCACTGTTTCATCAACAAAGTCTACACGGATGCTTACACGGCAGAAATAGGCTCCACGGGACGAACATACCCTTCGGCCAAGAAAAAATTATTACAAATTTTAGATGACGGCGTTCTCGTAGTAGATTATATAGGTCACGGCAGTACCGTGGCATGGACACATGAAGATTTGTTGAATATAGGCGACATTCAATCCATGTATTTAAAAAGGTTGCCACTGTTTATCACAGCGACTTGTGACTTCGGACGTTACGATCACGAAGAAACATCGGGTGGAGAAATCCTTTGCCTGAATCCGAACGGAGGAGGTATAGCCCTCATCACCACGACCCGAGTCGTTTATATCAGCGACAATCACTATCTCAACAGTGGTGTAGCGCAACAAATATTCAAAAAAAATGAAAATCACGAGTATCCACGACTCGGCGACATATTGCGTGAAGCGAAATGCAACATTGCACAAACAGACAGCAACAAATTGAACTACACCCTATTGGGAGATCCGGCTCTAAAATTATTATACCCCGATTACCAAATTAAGGTAACCGAAATAAACGGGCATGACATCACTCAAACCACACCGACCATACAAGCGAGAGACTCCGTTTCTATAAAGGGAGAGATATATACCCCCGGCGGAGAAAAAGCGACCGATTATAACGGTATCATCTGTCCGACGGTCTATGATTCCGAAGTAACCGTAGTAACCCACGGCTATGGAGAGGAAGGCAAAGCCATAGAATTTAAAGAAAGGAGCAACCGCCTTTATGTGGGAAAAGACTCTATCGTCAACGGCATTTTTGAAATTTCATTCAAAGTCCCGAGAGAAATCAACTTTGCCGATGACAAGGGATTGATAAATCTATATTGCTATAACGATGAAGGTCAAGAGGGAAACGGCAATGAATCCAACTTTATCGTAGGAGGATTTAACGACGACTCGAACGAAGATTTTGAAGGTCCGCAGATATATTCTGCCTACCTCAACTCCGAAGAGTTCAAATACGGTGATACGGTCAACGAATCGCCTCTGTTTATGGCCGAGGTGTATGATGAATCGGGAATAAACATATCCGATGCCGGTATCGGGCATCAGATGACTATTACCTTAGACGATAAAACCGTATATACCGACGTATCTTCTTACTTCCAACCTGCATTGGGCGAATTCGGCAGAGGGTTTATCGCATACCCTTTGAGCGGACTGAGCGAAGGGGAACACTCTTTACGATTAAAAGTGTGGGACACCGAAAACAATTCGTCGGAAACCGAAATAGGCTTTACGGTAAAGGCCGGATTAAAACCTGTTATTTATGACTTGTATGCCGATCGTAACCCGGCCAGCACTTCGACAAATTTCTATTTGAGACACAACAGACCGGATGCCGTGATAAACGTAACCATATCGGTATATAATCTGATGGGAGTAGAAGTATGGCGTTATACGGGGAAAGGTCTCTCCGACATGTACAAGTCCTACCCGATTACATGGGATTTGACCGACGGTAGCGGAACTCGGGTTCCCGGTGGTATCTACTTGTACAAAGCGATTATATCGACCGATAACGAACACGAAACCACTCGTTCGAAAAAACTCTGTGTGACCGGCAGAGAATAGACTGTTTCTTCGACAAGGATATACATCGCCGATCCCTTTTAAGGGATCGAGTAAAAAATATTTGAACCAAATTTCAGTATTTTGTTATATCTTTGTATATCAAACAGTCAAAAAGATGTATAATTCGGAATCGAAATCTACAATTAAATTACCGGAGCCTTCGCTTCGCAGGCTTCCGTGGTATTTGGCTTATATAAAATTGCTACAAACAAAAGGAGAAGAATATGTTTCTTCCACACAAATAGCAAAGGAAATAGGCGTAGATTCGTCGAAAATAGCCAAAGACCTCTCTTTTATCAATATTTCGGGGAAAACACGTGTCGGTTATGAAATAAATTCGTTAGTCGCAGTACTGGAAGAATTTCTCGGATTCACGTCTATGCACAAAGCATTCATTTTCGGAGTTGGAAGTTTGGGGGCCGCGCTCATGCAAGATTCGGGATTGTCGCAATACGGTCTCGAAGTCGTTGCCGGGTTCGATGTCAAACCCGAGTTGACAGGAACCTTCATTAATCATATTCCGGTATATCCCCTGTCTCAATTCACTCAAAAGCAAAAAGAGTTGGGTGTCCAAATAGGAATATTGACCGTCCCGATAGACAAAGCTCAAAGTGCGACAGAAGAGATGATAGCCGGAGGTATCAAAGCGATTTGGAACTTTACCCCTTACCGGATTCGAGTTCCCAAACATATAGTTATTCAAAACACATCTATTTATGCTCATTTAGCCGTTATGTTCAATCGGTTAAATAATATCAAGTAAATCTCATGAAAATAATTGCCGTCGGTTGGAATTATAGAGGACACAATGCAGAGATGAACCAAAAAGAAACTCCTCAAAATCCCATCATTTTTTTTAAACCCGAAACGGCTTTACTAAAAGACGGGAAGCCATTTTTTTTACCTCAATTCTCCGACCGTATCGAATACGAAACCGAATTGGTTTTCCACATTTCCCGATTAGGGAAAAACATAGCCAGTAAATTTGCACATCGATACTACGACTCTGTAACGGTAGGCATCGACCTCACGGCCAGGGACAAGCAAGCCGAAGCAAGGGCAAACGGAAATCCGTGGGACATTGCAAAAGGATTCGACAACTCGGCTCCCATCGGAAAATTCATTCCATTACCCGAACAAACACCCAAAGCCGACAATATAAATTTCTCTTTGTTTATAAACGGAGTAAAAGTACAACAAGGCAATAGTCAAGATATGATTTTCCACATCGATGAACTCATCGCTTATATCAGCCAATTCTATACCTTGAAAATAGGAGACCTCATCTTTACCGGAACACCGGCAGGAGTAGGACCCGTAAAAATAGGAGACCATCTCGAAGGGTATTTGGAAGAAACAAAAGTTCTTGATTTTTTTGTTAAATAGCCATTAGTTTATACCAATGCCTCATACGATTAAGCGAACACAAAAACAAAGAATATTATCCATTATAGCTTGTTTTTATATTTTACTCCAACCTACATACGGAAGAGATCGACAAGACTATGCGGAAAACTCCATATTAGCGGAAGGCAATTGGGTAAAGATATCGACAACCGATGCAGGAATTTACCAAATAACAGAAGACTCTTTGAGGGCTTGGGGTTTTACAGACCCTTCAAAAATAAAACTGTTCGGATATGGAGGAACCGTCATCGATGAACTATTTGCAAACAGCGATAACTACATAGACGACCTACCGCAAATTCCACTTTGGCGGCATAACAACAAACTATATTTTTATTCGCAAGGCACTACCAAATGGTCTTTCGATTCTGCCAGTCAAGAATTTGTACATCGGCTTCACCCCTATTCTACATATGCCTGCTATTTCCTGACAGATAGAAACATCGAATCTTCCGACTTTCCTACCATATCATCTTCCTTACCGACCGAAATCGATACCCCGATTACCGTATTCGACGACTATGCCCTACACGAAAAAGAATTAATATCGGTAGGCAAAACGGGACAAAATTTCTTCGGTGAAGATTTTCTATCGAATTCGAATCAAGACTTCACGTTTCACCTATCGGGAGCACAACCCTCTCCGATAAAAATAAGAGTATCTTTCGGAGCAAAAATCAGTGGAAGCGAAGGGTATATACACATTTCTTACAATGGGACCGAATTACCGACCAATACCTCGAACAAAATCACAAAATATTACGATAGCCATGAATTTCTTCGAGTAGCTTCCCCACTTAAAACAGTGAACCGAGCCGAGGAAGAATCAACGATAAGCCTTCGCTACGCCAGTACTGGAACAACCCTATCGGCATATCTCGATTACATCAGACTCAATTATAAACGTAAGTTACAATTATACAACGGGCAAGTCTGCTTTCGTTTTATCAACCGGCAAACCGACAATTATTACCAAATAGAAAACAGTACAGCCACAACATTGGTTTGGGACGTCACTACGCCCCATAGACCGAAAAACATTACAACCTCATTCGATAACAACACAACCTCATTTACACCAGAAGATGCTCAACTCAGAGAGTTCATTGCGTTCGACCCGGAACAAAATTTTCCTTCTCCGTCCTTCGTACGGCAAATCGAAAACCAAAACTTACACGCATTGAATATCCCCGAACTAACGATCATCACCCCAGCAGCATTACAGACAGAAGCCGAACGCGTAGCTCAGCTGCACAGAGAAGAAGGACTAACCGTCGCAGTTATTGAACAAGAAAAAATTTTCAACGAATTTTCATCGGGAACACCCGATGCCTCGGCCTATCGAAGATTAATGAAAATGTTTTACGACAGAGCCGAAGGTAATGAAAACGTTCGTCCGCGTTATCTGCTTCTTTTCGGAGACGGTTCTTACAACAACCGCAAATCTATGGAAAAGTTACATTCACCCGAATGCAACATGTTACTTACCTACCAATCGAAAACAAGTATCGACGAACGAGAATCATTCGTTATAGAAGATTATTTCGGTTTCTTGGAAAACAATTCGGGCGAAGAAATAAAGGTCGATAAAGTATGTTTAGGAATCGGTCGTTTTCCCATTTCCTCGATTAAAAACGCACGATTGGTAGTAGATAAACTATATCGATATGTACACGACAAAGACTTCTCCTCATGGAAAAACAATATCTGCATAGCTGCCGACGATGGAGACGAAGCGATACACGCCGAACAAGCCGATAGAGGAAGTGACACCCTTTTACTCAAAAATACTTCTCAACCGAGATTGGGATTCAGAGTGAATAAAATATACATCGACTCCTATTACATGGATCCCCAAACAAAAAAATACCCCGAAGCCAATCGGGAGTTGATGAAACAATTCAATGAAGGTATGCTCGTCTTCAATTATATAGGGCACAACGACCCCGAAGTAGGATTTACCGGAGAAGGATTATTTTCCCGATATGAAATGGACCATCTTACCAATACGCGGTTACCCCTATTTATCACCATCACATGCGACTACTGCCAATTCGATGCCGAAGACGTTTCAGCCGGAGAGAACGTATTCCTCAACCCCTCTGCCGGAGCCATAGCCTTAATAACGACTACCCGTGTGGTTTATACCGATGGAAACGATAAAATCAATCGACGATTAATGAAGCGACTCTTAGAACGGGATTCCAATGGTTCTCCTTTACGAATCGGAGATGTTTTAAAACTGGCTAAACGAGATTTCAACACCGAAATCGACAAGAACAAACTCAACTACGTTCTTATCGGAGACCCGGCTTTAAAACTTGCTTACCCCGAACATTCCATACAAGTTACCCGCATAAACGGAAATAGCGGCAAAAAAAATATCGAAATGATTCCGGGCAAAAATTATACGGTGGAGGGTGAAATACGATCTCACCAAAACGAGCTACTTTCCGATTTCAACGGTTATATATACTATAACCTATATGACAAAGAAAAACAGTTCACCACATTGGCACATCAAGACAAAAAAACATGGACTTATACGCATCGCCCCGATTTATTGACTACCGGTAAAGGCACGATACAAAACGGGACATTCCGAATCACCGTCACACTCCCGATTGACAATTCACATTCCGGAAAATCCGGGCTGCTAAATTTGTACGCCTATGACGAATCGGGCAGAGAAGCCAACGGATATACCGATAAATTAATCGTCAGCACGGCTGTCGAACCGATAACAGAAGATATACAAGGCCCCGACATCAAGTTCGCCGGAATTAACGACGATTCCTTCACCGAAGGAATATTAGTAAACAATCCGGCCACGTTCGTTTGTAAATTCTCGGACCCTTCCGGTATATGGAACGGAAACAGCTTAGGCAAACAAATGACCTTATCGCTCGATGGCGCATGTATCGAAGAAAACGTCGCTCGCTATTACAAGCCTATCGCAGAAAGCAAGATTCCCGAAGGAGAATTCATATACCCCCTCCCTCGACTGAGTAACGGATTGCATACACTTACATTCAAAGTATTCGACACCTTAGGAAATTCATCGGAAGTAACCATAGCTTTCGAAGTCAAAGAGAACAGCGAAACATATACTATCTCCCTTGAAGAAGAACCGGCGACCGAAAGAGCGACAATCTCGTGTCAGGACCAAAACGGGAACGACGTCACAGAATCGAAACATACCCGAATCTCTGTTACTAACACCTTAGGCGAAGAAATCTGGTCGTATGAAACGACCGAGAATAACCCGTTCCCCTTGACCTGGAATCTCCAAGACAACAACGGAAAAAGAGTATCCGCCGGTCAATACTATTGCAAGGGTTATTTCGAAACATCTGCCGGGACAATCGTTACACCCGCTAAAAAAATCGTGGTTATCACGCAATAATCCCCACGATTCTCTGTTTATTATATACATGTAATTCGTAATGTCAGCAAAGATGAAAAGACTGTCTTTTTATATTATAACAATTATTCTTGTATCGCTATTCTTGCCGGTATATGCCCTTGCAGCCAACGGAAATTCGACCAAGAATGAATTCAACCCTATCAATACAGGAGTCACTTCGCTAAGTATAACCCCCGATTCTCGTGGAGCATCGATGGGTGACTTAGGTGTCGCCACCGACCCCGATGCAAACTCTCAATTCTGGAACCCTTCCAAATATGCTTTCGCTTACAGCCAAGCAGGTGTATCTCTATCGTACACACCGTGGTTACGCAAACTGGTAAACGACATCTATTTGGCCTATTTAGCGGGGTATTGGAAATTGGGAAGCAGCGATTTACAGGCATTAAGTGCCTCTTTACGCTATTTTTCATTGGGAGAAATCGTACTCACCGATAATCAAGGAAACGCACAAAATAGCATAACCCCTTATGAAATGGCTTTCGATGTAGGATATTCCCGCAAATTGTCCGATAAATTTTCTATGGGTGTCGTATTCCGTTACATTTATTCCGACTTAGGGTTTCATTATGACGAATCGAGTGTTTCCGATGCATCGGGTGCATCGGCCTTCGCTGCCGATATATCGGGATACTACACGACTTATCCCATCATAGGTCGTAACGAATGCCAATGGTCTTTGGGTTTCAATATCTCCAACATCGGAACCAAAGTATCTTATGACGGAGGTAATGAAAACGCATTCCTACCTACTAATTTGAAAATAGGTACATCGTTTCTTTTTCCATTAGCCGAATATAACACACTATCGTTGAACCTCGATCTCAACAAATTATTAGTTCCTTCTACCCCCCAAGTTTCCAATTACGAAACAGAAGAAGAGTATGAAGAAGCCAAAGAGAAATGGCAAAATACCTCACCTATATCCGGTATATTCAAATCGTTTACCGATGCTCCGGGAGGATTCAAAGAGGAGCTTCGAGAAATAAACTTCTCGATAGGAGCCGAATATTCTTACAATCAACAATTCTTCCTGAGAGCCGGATACTTTAACGAAAACAAATACAAAGGAAACCGCAAATATTTTTCTTTCGGAGCCGGATTTTCCTTGAACGTATTGAAAATAGATGCGGCATATATGGTGGCAACAGCACAAACAAGTCCTTTGGATCAAACACTTCGTTTCACCCTCTCGTTCGACATGGACGGGCTTAAAGACCTTCTGGGAAGACGATGAAAACACGTATAGGTTTCGGATTCGATGTCCACAAATTGGTCGAAGGACGGGAATTATGGTTAGGAGGAATACGTATCGAGCACACCCTCGGACTCCTGGGACACTCCGATGCAGATGTTCTTATCCATGCCTTATGCGATGCCCTGCTCGGAGCGGCGAACATGCGTGACATAGGATTTCACTTCCCCGATACGGCCAACGAATATAAAAACATAGACAGCAAGATTTTACTAAAAAAGACCGTGGAGCTCATTCGAGAAAAAGGATTTTCGATAGGAAATGCCGACATAACGGTCTGTGCCGAACGCCCTAAACTCAACCCACATATTCCTCTCATGCAAAAAACACTTTCAGAATGTATGGGCATCGATCTTGAAGATATATCCATTAAAGCCACTACTACCGAAAAATTAGGCTTTACAGGAAGAGAGGAAGGAATTTCTGCTTATGCCGTAGTACTTTTGGAAAAATAACGAAGAGAAAGCCGTAAAATCAACAGCTTTCTCTTCTCTTTTCTGCGATTTTTTTTAACCAAACAATTCTCAGAAAAAAGGGCTATGACCCAATAAGTAGCCCACAAGTTCAATTCATGGTCTTTTCGCAGAAAATAAACAGGAAAATCCCCTCTTTCGTAATCTCGTCTAAACGAAATAGACTCACGAAACTTTAAAATAAAAAAGCGTGAGCCTGATAGTTTATCCTATTCGAGGTTCAGCAAAACCTTTGGTGGATAAACAACCAGCCCACGCTTGTCCATATAACAAGCGTAGGCGCTTAGTTGTCTATTACCCCACCATAAAAAGAATTTTGCTGATTCCGAATAGAGGTAATATTCTAAACGCTTATATTCCCAATATTTTTTCAAAGATACTCTTTTTCCCATGAGACGTCCAAAAACTCCCCGTTTTTTAACATTCTCAACAGATACGTTTTTATGAACAGATTGTACCTGGCTTCGTAAAAGTTCGCTATTTTTGCAATAGATGCGAAACAGGATACAACTCGACATAAAAATGAGCGAATACATTTTATTCGGTTTTCACCTTTCCGCATTTTTGCAGCAACACGAAACGCTATGGATTCTGACAAACGAGTATTGATAGGTATGAGCGGAGGTATAGACAGCTCTGCCGCATGCATGATATTACAAGAACAAGGGTACGAAGTAATCGGTCTCACCATGCGCATGTGGGATTTACCCCGACATTTCCCGAACGAAGGACAAACGATTCCTCAATTTGCCATAGAGGCCAAAGAACTGGCAGAGAAGATAGGAATAGAACACCACATTCTCGATGTAAGAGACGATTTCAAGAGAACGGTCATAAAAAGTTTTACCGACGAATATTTAAAAGGGAATACTCCCAACCCATGTGTTCTTTGCAATAAACAATTCAAATGGCATTACCTCTTGCAGGAAGCAGACCGGTTGAATTGCCAATGGGTCGCCACCGGACATTATGCTCGGATTTCACGGAAAAATAATAAAGAAAATCCGTGAAATCCGCGTAATCCGTGCCTAAAAAAATCATCAAGAGTGTTTTAACACCCTCACTTGCCTATTCTCAGGATGTTCGGACATCCATATTCTTAATATTGCCTTTCCAGCATGACAGGCCCATCCATGTGCCCGTCCACGTATAATACGCCGGACAGTCTGTCTCCCGCAACATATACGTCGTAGATTTCCAGCAAAGGATAATTGTAACCGTAGTCCAGCCGCAGAATCCTGCCGTGGATGTCCCAGCGGAAAGGCAGGCTGAATGCCACCTCTCCATACGGATCGTTGTAATACGCCTGCTCATCTCTTCCCAGCCCGTTGCCTTCAAAGTAAAGCCCGCTTTCCAACGGAGAATTATAGGCATCGGCAAAACCTAAATCTCCTACCCAGATACCGCCCAGCAGGGTATCGTAAATGTAGTAATCCTCACCGTCGTCCGGTTCGCACGAACTCAGGCCCAAGGCCAGCGTGCACAGGAACAATATATTCAAAAACTTTCTCATCTTTCTCATTTCCAATTCTGATTAACCATATACCTGGAAGCGGTCAGCATCATGATTTCACCGTCCAGCTTTCCGGACAGGTAATGCTCGCGCACCCATACGTTCTCAAAGATTTTCACATCGCCCGAACCGTAGTTCAGTATCAGTCCCTCGCGTGAGTTGTCAATCCATTTCCAGGTAAAGTCATGGGTATCTGTTTTCGTATTGCCGGTAGTGGTTACGATAAAGGTCTCTTTTCCGGAAAGGACTTCCTTACCGCCCTGTTTCCCTTTGGTGAATTCCAGGATGTGCCTGCACGCCCCTTCTTCCGTGTCGTACTCCTCTACCCAACTGTCGCTGCATAGCTTCTCGTCGCTGTTTTGTATCGTATAGTAGTTATCATCCCCGCAAGAAGCCAGCCCCGCAGTCATTACACACAACAACAGTATCTTCATTAAGTTCAAAATCTTCATATATATCGAGCTTAGTTAATATTTTACGGGCAAACTTACGCAAAAATAATGATATGTTTAATACCTGGACTGGAATTTCTTATAGAAGATAACGAATAAGATGAAACCCGTCAGCGCAAAGGGCACGCCTGCCAAAGCCGGATAGCGGTATCCGCCGCCAAGAGCCAAGCCGCCTACGTATGCCCCGATGGCGTTGCCCAGGTTGAATGCCATCTGCACGCAAGCGCCGCCCAGCATCTCACCCCCGGGGGCCACGCGGATAATCAGCACCTGCTCCGGACTGGACACCGCAAACAAGCCCGCCGTACAGAGCGCCATCAATATGGCGGAACACCACG
>ENA-OPEA01001039-OPEA01001039.1-human-gut-metagenome-genome-assembly--contig:-NODE-1039-length-13114-cov-4.107818_pt1 | contig 13114 bp, 16 predicted proteins | sample MGYA00241623_ERZ501509 | MGnify/ENA primary metagenome ERZ501509 (study PRJEB25962, sample SAMEA2042571) | human gut metagenome | biome: human gut; feature: human-associated habitat; material: faeces... | reverse complement strand
ATGGAGGCGGCACAGATTGACGGTGCCGGAGAGTGGCAGATCTATCGGCTGATCTGTATGCCATTGTGCAAAGGTGCGCTGTGTTCCGCAGCCATCCTTGTATTTATCGATTACTGGAATATGGTGGAACAGCCACTGCTGTTTTTTAACGATACAGATAAATACCCGTTGTCGATCTTTTTGTCAAAGATCAATGCGCAGGAAGTGGGACTGGCATTTGCAGTGGCGACTTTTTACATGATCCCAAGCCTTTTGATTTTCTTATACGGTGAGGATCAGCTGGTAGAAGGTATCGCTTATCAGGGCGGTGTCAAAGGATAGAAAATGGAGAGTTAAAAAGATGACAGATAGAAAAGATAAAATAAAGAATATCACAATTATATTTTTACTGGTGATGCTGATACTTACCTTTTTTTCCAATACGATCATGAATTATTCGCTTGTGGAAGTCAGCACACAGCAGGTGACAAGCGGTCAGATCACTTCCAAGGTGCGCGGAAGCGGTTCTGTGGAGGCGAGTGAGAGCTATTCCGTCACGATCGAGGAGACAAGGAAGATTGCAACGGTCAACGTGAAAAAGGATGCGGAAGTAGCAACCGGAGATTTACTGTTTACCTTAGAGGATACAGACAGTGATGAGTTAGATGCTGCAAAGAAGAGTCTAAACGAGGCACAGGCAGCCTATGAATCCGCAGTGCTTACCGCAGGGATCACAGTGGCAGAGCGTCAGAGCATTGAGGCTGGAAAGGGATCTAGCCTCACCCAGAAACAAAATGAGATCGCAGCAGCAAATCAGAGAGTGAAGGATGCGCAGGCTGCAGTGGATGCTGCACAGGCAAGTGTCGATAAGATCAAAGCACAGATCGATGCGGTCAGCAACTCAACAGCAGACACGACTGCAGAGGAAAAGGCAGTGTTAGATGCAGAAAAAAAGAACAGTGAGGCGCAGGACAGCCTGACGAGTGCGGAGAGTGCTTATACACCGGTGAAGAGTGCGTATGATACGGCGCTTTCAGGTCTGCAGAGCGCACAGAGTGCGTATGATGAGGCTGTGGCACTCAAGAACGAAGCACAGCTCAATTGTGATAAAGCAGAGAAAGCTTATAATGATGATAAGACTAACAACGATAAAAAAACTGCATGGGATAATGCTAAAACTGCGTTGGATGGAAGTGTCAGCGCAATGAATAAGGCAAAGCGCCAGTTAGATACTGCCCAGTCCACATTTAACACCTGTCAGGCTAACTTAAACAAAGTTCAGGGTTCCTACGATTCTGCCAAGTCCGCAGCAACCGACAGCAAGAATGCTCTGAGCAATGCAAACTACAATCTCTCCGTGAAAAAACTGACTGGCACGAACACAGCAGAAGCGAACAATCTGCAGGCGCAGTTGAACACGGCAACGGCGGCACTGACCGATGCAAACACAGCATTGACCAGTGCAACCAATGATCAGAAAAAAGTGACCGATAAGATTAGTGGCGAGGTGACGATCGCATCTGCCTATAAAACAATGACAGATCTTCAGGAAGAAGTAGCAAAATTACAGGCGAAATCCATCGGAACAGAGATTACATCACCAATATCAGGAACTGTTACTGATATTGCAGTGACAGCAGGAACTACGGTCAACGCCAACGATGTCATGATGACCATTCAGCCGGAAAACAAAGCGTATGTGTTACAGTTCTCTGTGACTGAAAATCAGGCAAAGAAGGTCAGAGTCGGAGATACAGCGGAAATACTGAATAACTGGTACGGAAATGATGTTTCCGCAGTCGTGTCAGCCATCCGCAAAGATCCACAGAACCGCTCCAACAGTATGATCATATGTGAGATGAAAGGGGATGTGTCAGTCGGAGACAGCTATACACTGTCTATCGGGGAACAGAGTTCCAACTATGACACGATCGTACCGACGAGTGCCATCCGGGAAGATTCCAATGGAAAATTCATTCTGATCATAGAGTCAAAGAGTACACCGCTTGGAAACCGTTACTATGCGAGACGTGTGGATGTGGATGTTATCACATCAGATGATACAAAATCAGCAGTGACCGGAGCTTTGGAAGGTTATGAGTATGTGATCACAACGACGACAAAACCGATCAAGGAAAACGAACAGGTACGTCTTGCATCAGAATAAGCAGAAAGGAATGACACATGAAGGTAAAGCAGTACAGAAAAATACTTCTATTAGTGCTGATGATATGTGCTGCCATTCTTTTTGGCTGTGTGGAACGGGCACTCGGCAGACAGCTTTCCACGCAGCAGATCGCATCAGAGTGGTCAGCAGAAGGCAGTTATGCACAGATTTCCTGCTTTTTTTCCAAAGATGCAGCAGTGACGAAGGACTATGTGATACAGCTGGAACAGAAATTAAAAACTGCATTGCAGGAGGCGTCAGAGGATACATCGGATGTAAACGGAAGAACGCTGGTGGACTGTTACAGCACAAAAGGGGAACTTACCCTTTATTCTGACCGGGCATCCATTACGGCGAGAGCATTCGGTGTTGGAGGAGTTTTTTCACATTTCATCCGCTGAAACTGTTGTCCGGCAGCTATTTTGATGGAGAAGATTTAAACAAAGACGGTGTGGTCATTGATGAAAATGTTGCATGGCAGTTATTTGGTTCCAACAATGTCGCAGGAATGTATGTGGAGATCAACGGAGTACAGTATCCGGTGCGCGGTGTGGTAAAAAGCGATAAGGGATATTTCAGTGATGCGGCGGACGAGGAAGCAGCAACCGTTTATGTCTCTTATGAGATTTTAGAAGGCGGATCAGGCAGCAGTACTGGCGGCATGGACAGCGCAGCAGCCAGCACACCGGCAGCGGGCACGACGGATTCAAAGGGTGGAAGTTACGGACAGGCAGCTGGAACGACGCTTGACAGCTATGAGCTTCTCATCAAAAATCCGGTGCAGAAGTTTGGATTCAATGCATTAAAAGAAGCATTGGGATTGGATGAAAGCAGTTATGAGATCGTTGAAAATTCTTCCCGTTTTGGATTGATGAATCGTTTTACGGTATTAAGAAATTTTGGAATCCGTTCGATGAATACAAAGAATATTGTTTTCCCATATTGGGAAAACCGAGCGAGAGCTTATGAGGATCTTGCAGCGTTGCTGTTGATTCTGGAATTGTTATGTCTGGTCTATCCGGTCATTTTTGCAGCCGGGAAAATACACTGGCTGTGGAAACACAAGACTGAAATCCGACAGAAGCTGGTGCAGTGGATCAAGGTGTTCGTGAAAGAGCTGCGGATCTGGATGAAGCATGTGAAAGCACAAGAACGTCCGGTGAAAAAACAGTGACATTGGAAAAAATAAAGGAGTGGCGGTATTCAGGACAGAATACCGCCTTGATGTATTTATGAAAAGAATTGTTTTGTTGGTTGGCGGCGTGGAGACGCTTGCCTACTTTTCCATACAGATGGGAAATGAATGGAAGCGCATGGGCTATAAGGTGTTCTATTTTGACTTGGAGGATGAGATGAACAGCGCCAAAAAGCTGCGCAGATTTATCAAGCCGGGGGAGACAGTGCTTGTCACGTTTAACTTTGAAGGTCTGGAAAAAGAGGCAGGCGTTTACCGTGAAGGCATTGGCTATGTATGGGATGAATATGCAGTTCCGTGTTACAACATCGCCGTCGATCATCCGTATTATTACCATGAGAGACTTGCTGATCTTCCGGAAAAATATTACCACATCAGCATCGACCGGCTGCATGAGGCTTATTTTAAGCATTTCTATCCGGAGTTTACGCACCGTGGATTTCTTCCGCTTGCAGGAAGTAAATTAGAGGAATTATGTAAACCAAATACCGGTAAGGAAGATGAAAAACAATCGGTTGAATATCCGGCAGAAGCAATTAGGAAGCCTGTTGAGAAAAAATACAATGTCATTATGACAGGAAACTTTACCCCGACGTCTTTCTGTGAACCGTATATCCACTGGATCAACGATGAATATGCAGCCTTTTATCAGGGGATCATCGATGACATCATTGCGCATCCGCATCGCACGGTCGAGGAGGTGGCATTGGAACACTGCGAGCGTGAGATGGGGGAGAATACTTATAAGGATCTCCGCATGGCGCTGCACCGCATGATATTTATTGATATCTATGTGCGCAATTACTGGCGCAGGGAGGCGGTAAAAGTGCTGGTGGACGCAGGAATACAGGTGGATGTATTCGGCAAGGGCTGGGATGAACTCACCTGCGGTCACCCGGAAAACATGATCCTGCATCCGCAGACAACCTCAGAGGAGTGTTTAAAAGCAATTGCGGCGTCCAAAATATCATTAAACGTCATGCCATGGTTTAAGGACGGAGCACATGACCGTGTCTTCAATTCAATTTTAAATGGAACTGTCAGCGTGACTGATACGAGCAAATATCTTTGCGGGGAATTAAAAGAAGGACAGGGCGTATGTTATTACGATCTTGCCTATATGGAAAAACTGCCGGAGCTGGTGAGAGATCTGCTGGCGGACGATGCACGCCGGGAGGAGATCGTAAGAGCCGGTATCCCTGTGGTGGAAGAAAAACATACGTGGATCAGGCGAGCACATCAGCTGCTGGAATGGATCGAGGAAGATGCACGCGGGACAGACAGAAAAGATTGAGAGAGAAACGGGAGTAATCGGAGAAAAGCGAAGAATTCCGCATAAAACAGTTGCATTTTGCAGATAATGAGGGTATAATGTCGGAAGAAATTGGCAGTGACGAAAGCTACGACCGCAAAGCTGTTTCAGAGAGCCGGTGGCAGGTGTAAACCGGTGCAGTGAGTAAGGTCTTTCCACTTTCAGAGCCGGTGATGAAAGTCACAAGGTTCGTACCCTGTATCGTACGTTTGAGAGGTCGGAAGAAGATCTGTTCTTTAACATAGAGAAAGAGAGGCAGAGTATTCCGGCAATATGGGTGGCAACGCGGAAGAGAATACAGCCTTTCGTCCCATGTGTTTTGGCACAGGGGCGGAAGGCTTTTGTGTTATAAAAAAGAAAAAGGAGCTTAGAAAAAATGATCGATTTAAAATTTTTAAGAGAAAATCCGGAAATCGTAAAACAGAACATTAAGAACAAATTCCAGGATCAGAAATTACCGTTAGTAGACGAAGTGATCGAGTTAGATGCGAAGGCAAGAGCAACACAGAAAGAGGCAGATGAGCTTCGTGCAAGCCGTAACACCTTATCCAAACAGATCGGACAGTTAATGGGACAGGGCAAGAAAGAAGAAGCAGAGGCAGTAAAGGCACAGGTAAGTGCCAATGCAGCACGCCTTGCTGAGTTAGAGGAAACAGAGAAAGAGTTGCAGGAAAAAGTAACAAAGATCATGATGGTAATCCCAAACATCATCGATCCGTCTGTTCCAATCGGAAAAGATGACAGCTGCAACGTGGAGATCGAAAAATTCGGCGAACCTGTCGTTCCTGATTTTGAAATCCCATATCACACAGATATCATGGATCGTTTTGATGGTATCGACCTTGACGCAGCAGGAAAAGTTGCAGGAAACGGTTTCTATTATTTAATGGGTGATATCGCAAGAATCCATTCCGCAGTGATCTCCTACGCAAGAGATTTCATGATCGACCGTGGATTTACTTACTGTGTACCACCATTCATGATCCGAAGCAACGTTGTAACAGGTGTTATGAGTTTTGACGAGATGGATGCTATGATGTACAAGATCGAGGGAGAGGATCTTTACCTGATCGGAACTTCCGAACATTCCATGATCGGTAAATTCATTGACACGATCAACGATGAAGAAAAATTACCATACACACTGACCTCTTACTCTCCATGCTTCCGTAAGGAAAAAGCCGCGTGATTTCGGACTTGGGCTGCGAATATCTGGGCATTGCCAAGCTCAGAAAAAACATGCGTTTTGCGCAGAACGACCTGTTTGACGATTTGGGAGATAAGGACTGATGTTTGACGAAGTACTGCCGCCTCAGGGCAGATTTTACGGGCCGGTTTTCGCTTTTCCGGTGCGGGTTTATTACGAAGACACCGATGCCGGCGGCATCGTTTATTATGCAAATTATCTGCGTTTTGCCGAGCGGGCGCGGACGGAATATATCCGGGCGCTGGGCTGCAGCCAGCAGGACGCGCTGGAAAACGAAGACAAGTTTGGCTTTGCGGTGCGGCATATCGACGTTGACTATAAGGCGCCCGCGGTTTTGGACGATGCTTTGACCGTTACCTGCGAGGTAAAGGAGTTTGGCGGCGCTTCGGCAGTGATGTTCCAGCAAATCTGGCGCGGCGAAAAACTGTTGACCGAACTTGAGGTTAAAGTGGTTTATCTGAGCCTGAACAAAAAGCGGCCGGTGCGCATTCCGCAGGAGCTGGCTGCGGCGATTGAAAAACTCTGAAAAAGCCGATTTAGTTAATTGAATTTTTAATATTTTGTGTTAAGTTGCCTGCAAGAATCAGGCAACTTTTTAATTATGGGTAAGATAAATGGAAACGCAAACTTTAACGGATGTTGTAAACACGGCCGGCCAGATGTCAATGTGGGACTTGGTTTGGGCTTCGGATATGGTTACCAAGGTGGTGATGATCGGCCTGATTGCCGCGTCGGTCTGGTCTTGGGCGATTATTATCGAAAAATTCGGCACGCTGCGCCAGGTCAAGCAGCTTTCCAAAAAATTTGAAGAAACTTTCTGGTCCGGCGGTTCTCTCGACCGTCTGTACGATTCCATCGGCAACCGTCCGCGCGACCCGATGTCGGCGATGTTTGTAGCGGCGATGAAAGAGTGGAAACGCACCAACATCATGAAGTCGAAAACCGACCGCGGCCTGCGCGGGGTTTCGCTGCAACAGCGTATTGAAAAGGCGATGATGGTCTCAATGGATAAGGAATTAGACGAGCTGGATACCAGAATGGGATTTTTGGCGTCGACCGGTTCGGTGGCGCCGCTGGTCGGCCTGTTTGGCACGGTTTGGGGCATTATCAACAGCTTTAACGCTATTGCCGCCACGCAGAGCAATTCGCTGTCAGCAATGGCGCCGGGTATCGCCGAGGCGCTGTTTACGACGGCGTTTGGCCTGATTGCGGCTATTCCGGCCGTTGTTGCCTATAATAAAATTTCGTCGGACATTGACCGCTATGCCAAACGGCTGGAAAACTTCCAGGCCGAATTTTCGAGCATTTTGTCGCGTGAGATTGACGACACGGCCATCAAGGCCGACATGGCGGGAGAATAGTTATGTTTATCATGCCGCAGCAGACGCGCCGTTCGCCGAGGGTTTACCGCCGCAACGCCGATATCAACATGACCAACCTGATGGACGTGATGATGGTGTTGCTGGTGGTGTTTATGGTCGCGGCGCCGCTGATGACGTCGGGCATTGCGCTCGATTTGCCGAAAGTCGGCGGCAAGGCGCTGAACGGCGAAGAAACTTCGGTTAACATCAGCGTTGACAAGGATGGTTATTATTACATCGGCCAGACGGAAGTTCCGGCGGAGGAAATCGTCGGCAAGCTTAAGGCTATCCGCGATACCAATACCGAGCTTTCGGTAACCATTTCCGGCGATGCGGGCGCCGAATACGGCCGGGTTATCGGCCTGATGGCGCTGCTGAAAGAAGCCGGCTTTGACAAGGTCGGCCTGAAAACCGAAGCCAAACCTCTGGGGAAAAAGAAATAGCCGCTGATGAAAAACGCCCTGTACAAATCCGTAGCTCTGCATCTGGTTGTCCTGATACTGTTTCTGGTCGACGTTCCGGTTTTTTGGCGTCGGAACATGACGATTGAACAGGTGCCGATTATCGTGGATTTGAACAACGTGAAAATTTCGGAAATGACCAATCTGCCGCCGAAAGCCAAGCGCGGCCCGGAAGAAAAACAGGCGAGCAAAATCAAGCGCAAGATTGAAAAGAACTATACCAAAGACGAGCCTGACAAACGGCCGGAAGTGAAGAGCGAGCCGCAGAAAGACGCGGAAGAAACGCCGCCGGCCAAGCAGGAACGCGTTGAAAAGCCGAAGCAGGATTTTCTGGTTGCGCCGCAGCCCAAAAAGCCGAAAGCGCCGGTTAAGAAACCGGCTCCCAAACCGGTGCCGAAACCGGTTAAGAAACCGGCCGTGCCCGAAAAGCCGAAACCTCAGCCCAAGAAGGAAGAACCCAAACTCGCCAATCCGCTGAAGAGCCTGCTGGCCTCCGTGGACGCTCTGGAAAAAGAGGGCGAAAAAGACCAGACGGCAACGATTAAGGAAGACGCCGAGGTTAACAACATGGGCATTGAGGGCGGTACCGGCGGTTCTTATTTCAGCGAGCTGTCGATTTCCGAAACCGACGCGATTGCCGGGCGTCTGCGCGCCTGTTGGAACCTGGATCCGGGCGCTATGGGCATTCAGGACATGATTATCGAAATCAGGGCTTATCTGAATCGGGACGGTTCGGTGCGCGAGGTTAAGATTTTGGATACCGGACGTTACAACAGCGACCGCTATTTCCGCTCTGTTGCCGATTCCGCGCGGCGTGCGGTTTATATCTGCGAACCGGTTTATTCCATTTTTGCCGAGAAATATCCCGAAAAATACGATCTCTGGAACACGATGTTGTTGCGGTTTAATCCGTTGGACGCTTCCATAAAGTAAAAACCTCGTATAACGGGGAACTAATACAGGATTAGCGGGTAAAATAAATGCTCACGTACGTTTATGTACGTTCCGCTTTATTTTCCCTAAATCCTTATTATTTCCCTCGTTCTCCGAGGTTTTTGAAAAACCTTGTATAGTGCAAGCTGTAGCCGGCTTGATAAGGGGACGCCCTTGAGCGCTCGCCGGCTGCGGCGTGAATCTTTGTCGAAGCGCGTTGCTTCCTGCGTGCATATCGTGAGGCCATGCCTTGTATTTTTAGATGCCCGGGTTAAACCCGAGCATGACATAAAAAACAAGTCCGGCAATGACAGTATCATTTTCTTCCCTCTGTCACCCTCGGGCTTGGCCCGGGGGTCTGCTTAGTTTAATTCGCGAATTTTTATAAGAATGTCGATATTGCTGGAGACGAGGTCCAGAAACTCCTTGTCCTGCGGCAGCAGTTTGCGGGTAATTTCCTCGACTTTTTTGCGGATGACCTTGTCTTTGGGCGCATGTTCGCTGAAGTCGAAAAGTTCGGATATGTCGATGTCGAGTTTCTGGGCGATTTTTTTGAGCGTGTCAATTTTCGGGGAGATTTTGCCGAGTTCGATACCCGAGATGGTATTCATGGACATATCCATGTCATAAGCCAGTTCGAGCTGGCTTACACCCTTATTCTTTCTAAGTTCGCGGATACGGTTTCCCAGATTTGTGGCAAAGTCATTATCATTCATATAGGATATTCCCGTTGTTTTGGTAACTCAAAATATATAATAAGGTATATTCCTATTTTATTGTGAATCTATATATACTATAAACTTGTAATTTTTTACCTTGACTCGACTAAATTACTAATATATTATGAATTTAATAAGTCCGGCTTATGAAATTTGTACGTTTTTTGTGAATCGGACTTACTTAAAGAAGGGGCGTCCGGCTCAAAACGAGACACAATATACACACACACCACACCTATTCGGGCGCCCCTTTTTGTAAATTTTTATGTGAAAGGCGGGGGACGATGAGAAACAAAGCAAGAATTTCTTTATTGACGGTACTTTTATTGACGGCACCTGCTTTCGCATTTGAAGAAAACTCCTTAGATTTAGGCCGTTTTGACCGGGTTGACCTGGAAGCCGGGCTTTTTTCGCGGGGCGAAGGGCCGCGGCTGGCCGCGGTGTGCTTTCTGGGTTTCGGCAACTGTGACACGGAGGCCGGATATGGCGGCGGTGGCGAAGATTTTACCATAGACACGGCCAACCAGTGCAAAAACGAAGGTTATACGATAACTTCCTGCGAGCCGCCGACCTATGTGTCGGGCGCGCCTTGTCCGTATAATGACAAATATTATGCCAAGTGCAGCGAAGACAAGGTCAGAGCCTGCAAAGACGCCGGCTATGTCGACTCCTGCGGGGACGGTTATGTTCTGGACAGCGCGCAGAGCTGTCCGTACGACAGTTCTTACAAAAAATGCAAGTGCAATCCCTGTGACGGTTATACTTATACCTATGAACAGGCGACGGCGGACGGTTATGTGACCGACGGTTTCTGCCTGAGCTGCAATACGACCAAATACAAACGCAAAAACAATCCCTGCGTGGGTTATTATAGTTGCGAATGCGGCGGCGAAATCGGCACGGCAACCTGCAAAAGCGGTTCGGTAACGAAGTATGCGGTTTGCAAAACCTGCTGCGAAAACCGTTGCACGCTGGCAAGCTGTCCGGAGAATCATGACTGCGAGTATGAGGAATGTTCGGGCAAATACTGCGACAACGGCTGTAGCAGCGGTTATACGGACATGTGCACGGTGTACAGCGAGTATGGCACTTCGACCTGCACGCAGATGGGATACCGGCAGCAGACCTGCACCGGCGATGCGGTTTTGTGTCCGTTTGACACGACTTATAAATTTTGTATGTGAGGCTGAGTATTATTGTGTTTTTGATTGTAGGGTTTTCTTTTCCTATTGTCATTCTCGACCTCTTTCCTGTCATATTCGGGCTTGACCCGAATATCCAGAGATCCCCGGAACGCGCTACGCTTGTCCGAGGATGACAGGAGGAAAAAAAGTACTGTCATTCCCGTGCTTGGCACGGGAATCTAGAGAGGAGATGTCCGGGACAAGCCCGAACATGACAATTATTTACTTGTCATTGTCGGCCTTGAGCCGACAATCCAGAGATCCTCGGGTCAAGCCCGAGGATGACGAAGAAGAAAAGAAAGTATCCGAACATGACAGGAGGAAAAAGAGGCTTTGGCATGGCGGAAGAGGGAACAGGGCAGACAGAGGTTTTGTGAGGGGTTGCAAGAGGAACTAATTCAGGGGAGAAAGGCGATGAGAAATCAGTATATTTTATTAAGTACAGTATGTTGCGGGCTTTTTTTCGGTACGGAAGCCTGGGCGCAATGTGTGGCGACCAAGGATTGCAGCACTTTGGGATATAAGCAGAGCAGCTGCGACTCGGGAAAGGGCATAAAATGCCCATTTGGCGAGGCTTGGTACTGCCCCTGTGACGCCTCTTACATATACACCTGTACAGGAACTAACGAAAGCCCAAGCTCAGCCAAATGTGGCGACAAGTACAGCATGTGTAACTGCGCGACGGGTACGCATTGGGACAGCAGCAGCGGCAGCTGCGTGGCTGACCGTGCTTCATGCGCAATCGGCTGGATTTATTACAGTGACGGCACCTGTTCGGCACCAGCCGCTTATACAACCAGCAAAACGGTTTTGGGTATTGTGGTTTATGTCAACGATAACGGTGTCGGCGGTCAAATTATGGCGCCGTGGTGGATTGATGCGAGCGGCAACCGAAGCAGTTCTGGTGTCGGTATGGTTTGGGGCGGTTACGGCACAGATATTTCAAGTCTGCCGAATATGACGAATAGTACGCAGGCTGAAGCTGATTTTGACAGTTGTGGCAATACGGACAAGATTGTTGCAGCTGGTAATGCCAGCACTTATCCGGCCGCCTGGGCGACGCGGAAATATGCGCCGACGTCGACGACCAATGGTAAGTGGTGTCTGCCGGCAGCCGGTATTTTAAGAAATATTCAGAAAAACCAGAGTGCGATTAGCACCGCAGTTAGTAAGGTTGGTGGCGCTTCAAACTTACTCAACTATTGGGTGTGGTCTTCCTCGGAGGACGACAGCAAATGGGCGTGGAGTGCGTACCTTGATAACAGCAATTTGAGCAGCAACGGTAAGAACAGTAACAATTATGTTCTTCCGGTGCTCGCTTTTTAGTTTTAACCCTTTATCTTTTAGCGCAGCCCCGCTTGCGGGGCTCGCTTTAAAAAAAGAATCGATTTGCGCCGTAGGCGCAAATGCCGAATTTCCGCTCCGCAGGAGCGGAAATTTTTGATTCCGAAAAAAGGATAGGCAGAAAAGAGAATCGCGCCGCAGGCGCAAAAAAACGGCCTTCTGTCATTGCTGGACTTATTTTTCTTACGTCATATTCGGCCTTGAGCCGAATATCCAGAGATCCCCGGGTCAAGCCCGAGGATGACAAGGAAGAAAAGAAAGTACTTGAGGATGGCAGGAGAGAAAAGAGTCCGAGGATGACAATTATTTACTTGTCATTCCCGTGCTTTTTTTCTTTTTTGTCATTCCCGTGCTTTTTTTCTTTTTCGTCATTCCCCGGCTCGACCGGGGAATCCCTAGATTGCCGGATCAAGTCCGGCAATGACAGAGGAGGAGAGAGCTTGACACGGGAATCTGTAAGGGAGATGTCCGGCTCAAGGCCGAACATGACAGGAGAGAAAAGAGTCCGAGGATGACAGGAGAAGAAAGTACCCGAGGATGACAGGAGAAGAGAGGAGTCCGAATATAACAAGGAGGAAGAAGCAAGTTTGAACATGACAGGAGAGAAAAGAGTCCGAGGATGACAGTAAAAATTTTTATTTTGTAATATTATCGTAGAGATCCAGCCAAAGAGGATTGGAACTTTCAATCAAATTAACTTTCCATTCTCGGTTCCATTTTTTTAGGTTTTTTTCTCTTTGTATGGCGGTTATTTCATCGTTGTAAATTTCATAGTATACCAGTTTATCCAGAGAGTATTTGGCGCTAAACCCGTCTATTATTTTGTTTTTATGTTCATATATTCGGCGTACTAAGTTGTTGGTAACGCCGATGTAAAGTGTTCCCTGCGGTTTATTGGTTATAATGTAGACATACATGGTTTTCATGGGCTGATTATAGTTTGAGGCGGATATTCGGGTCAAGCCCGAATATGACAATTATTTACTTGTCATTCCCGTGGTTTTTTTCTTTTTTGTCATTGCCGTGCTTTCATTCTCTCTTGTCATTGCCGGACTTGATCCGGCAATCCAGAGATCCTCGGGTCAAGCCCGAGGATGACAGGGGAAGAAAGAGGCCGAACATGACAGGGGAAAAACAAGCCCGAGGATGACAATTATTTACTTGTCATTCCCGTGCTTGACACGGGAATCTGTAAGGGAGATCCTCGGGTCAAGCCCGAGGATGACAGGGGAAGAAAGAGGCCGAACATGAC
>ENA-OPEA01001038-OPEA01001038.1-human-gut-metagenome-genome-assembly--contig:-NODE-1038-length-13119-cov-6.060778_pt1 | contig 13119 bp, 10 predicted proteins | sample MGYA00241623_ERZ501509 | MGnify/ENA primary metagenome ERZ501509 (study PRJEB25962, sample SAMEA2042571) | human gut metagenome | biome: human gut; feature: human-associated habitat; material: faeces... | reverse complement strand
AAGTTCGAATCTTGTCATCCCGACTGTTGAGCATTAAGGAGTTAAGCAGCAAGCTTAGCTCCTTATTTTTATTAGGTGGTGCAAAAAGTGGTGCAAAAAGAAGAGCTAACCAAAGATAAAAAACGGCTCTATCTCCCGCTATCAATAAGAATATTTTCCATTATACATATTCAAGAATAAAAGATTGCAATATCTCATTAGCACAAATTAGTATTTATAAAGCTGCTATTTCATCGTTTCGTCCCTTTTCCCTAATAACTCTATCATCAACCCATAAAAATAGGAATTTTGCCTTTATATAACATCAAATATGGCACTCTTTCTATTTATGTACAAGACAAAAGGGAGGGGGGGGGGAATTCCACACCTAAAAGTATGTAACACCTTGAGCTTTTTCAAAAAAAAATTATGCCTCCCAACACTAGGCCGAGTGAGTATAATCTTTGCTTTTAATTAGATTGATAAGATAGCAATTTTATATTTAATAATCTTATTTTCTTTTCTACACTTTCTATTTTTGAACAATTAGTTATTTATATCAGACTTCGTTTCGTTGTAGTCGATGATTTTCTTCAAAACGCTTGTAACGTTTTCCATATAATCTTCAAACATGGTATGAATTTTAATATCTGGCTTATCAAATCCTCGCATTGTTATACGAATGGTATAACCGTCCACTTTTTCTATAGTATTCTTTTTTGCTGTAGTCGCTCCTGCTAATGCTCCTACACCGCCAAGAAGGACACCACCGACTATCCCACGACCGATTATACTACCAGTTGATGTACTGGATTTATAAGATTTTTCCTCATTGACAGAAAAGTCTATAATATCAGAAAATGCGTGTACACATTCATTGATTACTATCTTCTCCGAATTAGAGAAAACCAGTATGGTGTCTTTGGTGTTTGGACGCCATGTGTTACGTATTTCAAGCGAAGGAGAGCCATATTCACTTTCAAACTGTTTTTTAAATAACTCATGTTCATCTTTTGTACTTTGATTTTGACCCAATCCTTGAACGATACTTATAACAACTACAATTATTATAAGCATCACAATAAATACCAATGTGTTTTCCTCCATTCTCTTATTCTTATTGGTTAGGCAGTTATATACCACCCGACCCTAAGCCGGGTGGGTATAACTTATGTTTATAATTATACTTATATACAAACTATATATCAGACTTTCTATCGTTGTAGTCTATAATCTTCTTCAAAACGCTTGTAATTTGTCCCATGATATTTTTCAGACTAGTATTTACTATGACATCCGGATTATTGAACCCGTTGAGTATCACTCTTATGGTGTAACTATCAACTTTCTCCATGGTATTCTTTTTTGCCGTAGCTGCACCTGCCAATGCTCCTACACCGCCAAGCAGCACACCACCTACAATCCCCCTTCCGATTGCGCTTCCGGTTGATGTACTTGACTTATAAGACTTCTCCTCATTGACAGAAAAATCCATTATGTCTGAAAAGTCGTATGTACACGCATCAATCACTATCTTCTCCGAATCGGGGAAAACCAAGATAGAACATCTTGTATTCACATAATCCGGAATAGGAAATATTTCAGTGGAAGGAGAACCGTATTTATTCTCCAACCTTTCTTTGAAAGCCTTATACTTATCTTTTTCTTTCTTTGCGTAATGATTTTGAACCGTAACTTGGACTATAACCCCAATGATTGACATAACAATCATAAATACAAATATTTCCATTCTCTTATTTTTATTGGTTAATACTCAACTTCATACCATTGGGCAATAACCATACGTAAGAACATAAAAAAGCGTAGAGCTATTGCCTAACGCCATCGAGGGCTACCACACCCTACCTACTAATAGGCAACGCCCTACGCCAATATTGGCGTATAAACGCAATTCACCCATTAGTAGGTTTGTAATAGCCTTACTGCTTTTGATGTGGTAGTTCGATGGCGATTAGGCTATATATGTAAAAGCGCACCACCTCACAGATGGTACGCTGCAAATATAAATAAATAATTTGAAGTTTAGAACACATTGATATTACTAATATAATCTAAGTATATAATATTAATTATTTATATTACCATGCATACAAGAAAGATATCTAGATGAATACACCTATAAACTTTGAAACTGACAATATATTGATATGTCCTAAAATCATCCATTATATGTTACACAAATATGTTAACTCCTCATCGCGCGCGTACGCATGAGAAAAATTCTTTCTTGAAAACTTATATTTTATCTAATAAGTTCTTGTTCTTACTTCCCATCAGTGTCTTTAACTCCGGAATACCGCTATCCCTACAAATTTTCAAAAAAACTCCTAGACCAATCTGCTTATGATATCTAGCAGCACTATCAAAGGTCCTACTACATTCTATACGACTAAATTTAGGATGATATTGAGAAATATTTATAAATAGTTCCTTTCCCTCCTCTCCCATAGTTTGAGCAATAAAAGTAGCTATTTTCAGCCAATTATTCCTACCAATAGTTATATCTATCATATGCCTTTTTACATACTCATTAACTAAACAAATAGCTTTTACAGCAACATCAGTATTATTACAAGAATAATTACAATATGTTGGGACTTTATCTGGTATTACTTTATCCCAAACTTCAGAATCTTCATTTAAGTAGTAATCAGTATCAAAGCTAACAAATCTCAAACGTGTCACATCACTACAAGTTCTATCAATCTCAAAACCTAATTCACTAAAAAAAACAGATAAAGCATCGAAATACAACTTATACATACTAGAATCTCGAATCTTCACCAAAGCGAACACCCCAGTTCCAGAGCAGGAAAGAGCAGCGTAGAGAATAAAGTTAAGTTCTGACAATTGTCTTTTTAAACAACCTACATCAGACACATTATCAAAATCAAGCGCTAAAATATTTGTATACTTAATAATACCAGTCAATCGTCTTTCCTGACAAATAATAGAAGGAGTATAACATGGCAAGGCTTTCTTTATCTCACAGAACTCTTTGCTCCCTTTTGGATATGAACGAAGAAATTCTATAATATCTTTATATTTATCTGTAGTGCAAAGCTCCATTAAATCAATGCTTCTAATAGGTCTTGAAGAAGTTTTCTTCTCAAAGAAACTGACTAATATATGTTCCATATTGCATAGTTTAGGGACAGACAAGACAATTACTATAGATAATAACTTGTCTGTCCAATTAATCTAATTTTGAGAGTCACATAAATACAATTGATTATCAGGGGATATTTCAAGTATTCCTAAGTCTTCAGCCTTATCTATATATCTTAATATTGTTTTCTCTGAACACTTGAACTCTTTTGCAACTCGTCTACATACCTCTTTCCTAAATGGTGTATCCAAATTAATGATACTCTCCTTAATGGCTGCAAAATACTTCTCTTCTTTGTTAGGCTTATTTTTTAAAGAAGATAAATCACACAATTCTGGCATCCCTTCCGAGTTAATACTCATCGCAAATTCCGGAAATGCTACATCTCTACAGAACGAAGGAGAAATAGCAATACAATTATTTGTACGTCTTGTAAGTTCTACAACCGTCTCTGATTTATTAAGCAACTCACTTCCCAAATGCCCTCTTGCATGATTATCACCCTTATTCTGGTGTATAATAACCACTATTGCGCAACCTATTTCCGCAGCTATTCGCTGCAAAAACTCAATAACACCAGCAGTTTCTTTAATATCATTAAAATCTCCAAGTAAATCCCTTATACCATCAATGAGAACAAGACAAGGACAATTCTCTCTTATTGCTTTTTCAAGAGCATTCATCCTATTGCTAGGTGACAATTTTCTAACATTCATCATAATCAATCTTTTATCAACAAAAGTTTTATCCTTACCACACATTTTATTAATACGATGTAGAACCATCTGTGTTCGTCCTTTCTTCTGTTCTGTATCACAAAAAATAACTTTAGTAGATTTGTCAGTAATATGACTATGCATATTCATATAATCCCCATTTAGCAATGCACCAATGACAGCTGAAGCCATATAAGTTTTGCAACATTTAGGTTTTCCCATTATTGTAACAAGACTTCCACGATTAATGAAAGATTTACTTTCAATTGTAATCAAAGGTTGTTCATCCTCAATTACCTCATCTGCAAACACCTGATACTCGTTCCATTGAGTATCAGCATTTATATCATTCATGAATTCCTCCTTTCCATTTGTTTATTAACATACTCATCTAAAGTTTCTCGCCTATTCGAAAGTAGCCATTCTTCAATCTCATCTCTATGGAAGAAAACTCTCCCCCCTTGTTTGTAATATGGTATTTCTCGTTTAGAGACCTTATGATTAATCGTATTGATAGAATAACCAGACATTTCTGCAACCTCCTTATTCGTCAATACTTTTTTTTCCTTTTGCTCTTTGAGCATAATCCTAATTAGATGTTCGCCAAAAGCACAAAGTTCCTCACTTGTAACACTAATAGTAATATTAGGCTGTTTTTGCAATAAATTTGACAGACTCATAGTGAAATTAATTTAAGTTGTAATTGTCCACTATCGGTAGCTACAACAATAGTTTCTTTATTACTTGACGCAAAATTAATATCTCATAAATGAGTAGCCTACAAAAACAATTTGTATGTTTTGGTATTCCAAATTATACAAAAACATACAAAAAAAGTGCAAAGTGTTACTTTGCACTATCACCTTAAAACTACAATAGCTATAGTCAAGCATCGCTTAATATCTCACACAACTTATTAATATCTTTATCATATGATACCCCCTCTCTTTTTTGTTTAAAATAATACTGAAAATTTTGATTCGAATAACTCTTGTTAAATGTCTCATTTATAGAATTATACATTTCCTGCTTCCCTCTCGTTGGTATCATTAAAAAGCCTTTTTTTTCCAGAGCAAACAAAATCTTTACAGCGTCTCCAGGGGTAGCTGTCTCGAATAGATTCACAAGCTTAGCCATCAAGTTCTTTTTCTTATCTTCTGAACAGCACAAAAAAGATTCAAAAGAATGAATAGCTTTTGTATACCTCTTTTTGACTTTCACATTTTCCAGTCTTAATGATATTATTTGCTCTTTCCAATCTACAATATATTTCCTTACTCCATCTATCAAATCACTCGCAAAATTCGATTCTTTAATAGTGTCTAATGTTCCTACTTTCATAGTAGGCATCCAATAAACACCTAATTGCATTTTTCGCCAAAAAATTTTTTCTATCACAACAGACTGATTCACCCTAGTGCATTCTATTGATGTAGATAAGCCGATAAAAGCATCCAACTTTCGCTCACAATAATTAACAAAGTGTACTTTCTCATCATCTTTCAAATAAAGTTTTGCTTCTTCTACAATTGTCTCTATAGTTTTGATTGAATGACTTATAAAAAGGCGATGAAAAGACTGATATGCATCTATACTATTTTCAAATAATTCAAAATTACAATTCTCTGCACTCTCTGTACACATCGAGCAAATAAGCTGAATACAAAGTTCTAACTCTCTAACAGAACTATCAAAATCTATTTTTAAATGATTTAAATAATCTTCCATTTCTATAAAACTTTAGTAGCTTTAGCCAATTCATCCACATTAAAACTATCAAGATATGTCATAGTAACAGCAAGGTCACTATGCCCTAATACCTGCGAAATAATTTCTCTCGGTACTTCATTTTTCTGTAGGGTCATAGCCATTGTATGCCTACTTACATATGATGTTAATGATAAATCTGTAATGCCAAATGCCTTTGCCAAATCTTTCAGATTTTTGTTATTTCGTACAAAGCGATTTCGTATATGTCTATATAACTCTTCCCCCACATATCCATCCTTACTTACTATGGGAAAAAGGAAATCACCCACTAACCTACAATGTTCTGAAAACCAATCAAAATGGCTTTGCAGTTCGGATGTTATAGGTATAGTTATCGCCATTACTTTTTTGGCATTCTTTGTTTTTTGTCGCTTATAAACAATAAAATTAGTCCCGTCAACCTGCTTAATATCTCTCCGAGTCAAATATCCAGCATCTATCCATGAAATACCATAACAAAGGTATTGTGCTACAAAGATACGCCTTGTCACCTCTAATTTGCTATCATCTAATTCTGTTTTCTTTATCTTCTGCATTACTTCCATCGGCAAATAACGTTTCGCCGTACTTTCCTCCAATTTACCTACTTCAAAACCTCCTTTACCATATGGATATGTTTTATCATCAGCAACTTTTTCCCTAATGGCATAATTCAATAATGCTCTTAATGCTTTATGATAATACTTGCGAGTATTACCATTACATGACCTTTTCTGTAACCAAATATCAAATTGATTAATATACCTCACTGTTATATCATTAAAAAATAGTCTATCAAACTTGTTATCATATAGACGCAACATCAACAATGTCCGCTTATAACAATTAGCATTACCAATATGACCAGTTTCTTGTAATACTTTTATTCTCTGTTCAAAATACGGTGCTATTAAAGCCCGACGTCCAATATTACCATTATAACATTCTATAAATTGAGTAGCTGTAGGGATTATGTTATCCCGTTCAAAATCATGTAATATGTCCCTACATTTACGCTTAATTGTCCCAATTAAGGCATTATATTCACGATATCGGTCATTCAGTTCTCTAATCTCCCTGCTCTTTGCTCTAGGGTCAATCAGAAACATTTCTTGCTTAGTATCCCAATGAGCAGGGTCAGCAACTATGTTCAAAGGAATAAACTTTCGATGGTTTCCCGTCCCTAATTTCAATCGAAATTGGAATAGACCATCTGTTCTTTTTGTGTCAGTACGCGGTTCAATTTTATAATTCATATCATTATTTATTTAGTGGTGCAAAAAGTGGTGCAAAATAAATATCAATAATAGCAAAAACTTATAATTTCACCCAGTCAATAGAGTCCACAAATATAATGATTTACAACGAATTATCAAAATTAGCAAAGTTAAACAACACCTCTGGGGGGCGTGTGGTCGCAAGTTCGAATCTTGTCATCCCGACTGTTGAGCATTGAGGAGTTAAGTCTAAAACTTAGCTCCTTATTTTTTTACATTAACTCAATGTCCGATATTCATTCGGAGAACATCCTACAACTCTTTTGAAAGCCTTGCTGAAATACTTCATCCACTTTTACTGGAATTCTCGTAAGAAATCTCTATTTTTGCACTTTAAACAAGAAAAATTATGGGAGCAGCTAAATGGATAGGCGGCATCATCGGCTTCATGGCCGGAGGACCGCTGGGAGCCTTGGCAGGTTTTGTATTCGGTTCATTGTTCGACACCGATTCAAATGACGCAGGCAGTTATTATGGAGAAGCACCAACGCACGGCACTACCTATACCGGGCAACGGAACAGTTTCCTCTTCTCCATGCTCGTGATGGCTTCGTACATTATCCGTGCAGACGGGCGCATCATGCATAGTGAAATGGAATTCGTCCGCCGCTTTCTGAGAAGCACATTCGGTGAGGCTGCCGTGGGCGAGGGAGAACGGATACTGCTCAACCTCTTCGAACAGCGCAAGCAGATGGACAGACAAAACCCACTGGCATTTAAAAACACCATCCGTGACTGTGGAACGCAGATTGCCGCCAACCTGACATACGAGGAACGCTTGCAACTGCTGGTATTCTTGGTAGAAATTGCCAAAAGCGACGGACACGTCTGCAACGAGGAGATAGAAGCCTTGAAAGAAGTGGCCATGTACATGGGACTATCGGTCAAGGAAGTGGAATCCATGCTTAACCTAGGCGGTAGCTCACTGAACGAGGCCTACAAAGTACTTGAAATTGAACCCACTGCCACCAATGACGAAGTGCGTGCCGCTTACCGCCGCCTAGCCTTGAAACACCATCCCGACCGGGTGGCAACGCTGGGCGAAGACATCAAGAAAGCCGCAGAAGAGAAGTTCCAAAGCATCAACAATGCCAAAGAACAGATATACAAGGCACGAGGTATGAAATGACGTACCTCGCTCCTTGCCTTGTGGACAGCATCATGACGTTTATAAACATTCTATAATTAACATCAACCCACACACTTATGAAGAAAACCCTTGCAATCCTTGCACTAGGCCTTACTGCCATTGCCGGACATGCCGCCACGCCGCTCTGGATGCGCGATGTGCAAATCTCTCCCGACGGTACGGAAATCGCATTCTGCTACAAAGGAGACATCTACAAGGTGCCGGCCAAAGGTGGAACCGCCACACAGCTTACTACCCAAGAGAGCTACGAATGTACCCCCATATGGTCGCCGGACGGCAAACAAATAGCCTTTGCCAGCGACAGATACGGCAACTTCGACGTATTCGTGATGCCGGCAGACGGCGGAACCGCCCAACGGCTCACTACCCACTCCACCGGTGAGATACCCTCCACATTCACTCCGGACGGAAAGTATATCTTGTTTTCCGCCTCCATCCAGGACCCGGCAAGCAGCGCTCTTTTCCCCACTTCGGCCATGACCGAGTTTTACAAAGTACCTGCAACGGGAGGGCGTACGGAGCAAGTGCTGGGCACCCCTGCCGAAGCGGTCTGCTTCGACAAGGCGGGCCATCAGTTCCTCTACCAAGACCGCAAGGGATTTGAAGATGAATGGAGAAAGCATCACATCTCCTCCATCACCCGCGACATCTGGCTGTATGATGCAAAGACGGGTACCCATACCAACCTCACCGACCGCGCGGGCGAAGACCGCAACCCGGTGTTGTCACCCGATGGAAGAACGGTTTACTTTCTGAGTGAGAGAAACGGCGGCTCATTCAACGTGTATGCCTTCCCGCTGGCACAGCCCCGAGAGGTGAAGCCCATCACCAGCTTCAAGACACATCCCGTGCGCTTCCTCTCCATGAGTGACGGCGGGACGTTGTGCTACAGTTACGACGGCGAAATCTATACCCAGCAGCCGGATGCCACCCCGAAGAAAGTCGCCATAGAACTGGTGCGCGATGACCGGCCGCAATTCGCCAACCTGCAGTCTTCCGACGGAGCCACCTCTGCCGTTGTGTCCCCGGACGGAAAACAGATTGCCTTCACGCTGCGCGGAGAAGTCTTTGTCACTTCGGCAGACTATGCCACTACCAAGCAGGTGACGCACACACCGGCACGCGAAGCGGGCCTCTCCTTTGCGACGGACAACCGCACCCTGGCCTACGCCAGCGAGCGAGGCGGCAACTGGCAGCTCTACCTTGCCAAGATAGCCCGCAAGGAAGACCCTAACTTCCCGAACGCCACGCTGATTGAAGAAGAAGTGCTGCTACCCTCCACCACCGTAGAACGTGCCTATCCGCAATTCTCGCCCGACGGCAAGGAACTCGCCTTTATCGAAGACCGCATCCGGCTGATGGTGCTCAATCTGGAGACGAAGAAGGTGCGCCAGATTACGGACGGCTCCACCTGGTACAGCACCGGTGGAGGATTTGACTACGCATGGTCGCCGGACGGTAAATGGTTTACACTTGAGTTCACGGGTAACAAGCACGACCCCTACTCCGACATCGGCCTGGTCGGTGCAGAGGGAGGCAAAGACATCATCAACCTCACCAATAGCGGCTACATGAGCGGCTATCCCCACTTTGCGCTGGACGGCAACGCCATCCTTTTCACCACCGAACGCTACGGCATGCGTGCCCATGCCTCATGGGGCTCGCTGAACGACGCCATGCTCGTCTTCCTCAACCAAGACGCCTACGACAAATACTGCCTGAGCAAAGAAGACTACGAACTGCGCAAGGAGCTGGAGAAGGAACAAAAGAAGTCTGCCGGAAAAGACACCCCCCAAGACAAAAACAAGGATAAAAAGAAGAAAGACGACAAGAAAGACAGCAATGCTGACGAAAAAGATGACCAGCCGAAAGACATCGTCGTAGAGCTGAAAGGCATCGAAGACCGTGTGGTGCGCCTCACCCCGAATTCTTCCGACATGGGCAGCACCATCATCTCCAAGGATGGCGAGACACTCTACTACCTGGCAGCCTTCGAAGGCGGCTACGACCTCTGGAAGATGAATCTGCGCAAGAAAGAGACCCGCCTGCTGCACAAGATGGATGCCGGATGGGCGGACATGCAGCTGGACAAGGACGGCAAGAGCCTCTTCCTGCTGGGTAGCCACAAGATGCAGAAAATGGACACTTCATCCGACGCGCTGACCCCCATCACCTTCCAGGTAGATGCCAAGATGGACCTGGCTGCGGAGCGCGAATACATGTTCGACCACGTGTACCGCCAACAGCAGAAGCGATTCTACAATACCAATATGCACGGAGTGGACTGGGACAAGATGACCGCCGCCTATCGCCGCTTCCTGCCCCATATCGACAACAATTATGACTTTGCCGAACTGCTGAGCGAATGGCTGGGCGAGCTGAACGTATCTCACACCGGCGGCCGTTTCTATCCCAAAGGGCAATCCGAACCTACTGCCAGCCTGGGACTGTTCTTCGACTGGAACTACACGGGCCGGGGCATGCTCATTGCCGAAGTAGTGGAGAAAGGCCCCTTCGACACAGCCAACACCCGAGTGAAAGCCGGCACAGTCATCGAGAAGATAGACGGCGTGGAAATCACCCCCGATGCAGACTACTACACGCTGCTCAACAACAAGGCACGGAAGAAAACACTTGTTTCTCTCTTCGACCCGCAGACCAAGGAGCACTGGGAAGAGGTCATTATCCCCATTACGAACGGTGCGTTCAGCGATTTGCTCTACAGCCGCTGGGTGAAGCAGCGTGCGGCAGACGTTGACCGGTGGTCGGGTGGCCGATTGGGTTACGTGCACATCGAGTCTATGGGAGACGACAGTTTCCGTTCCGTCTACTCGGACATCCTGGGAAAATACAACAACCGCGAAGGCATCGTCATCGACACCCGTTTCAATGGCGGTGGACGCTTGCACGAGGATATAGAGATACTTTTCAGCGGACAGAAATACTTCACCCAAGTGGTGCGCGGCCGCGAGGCGTGCGACATGCCCAGCCGCCGCTGGAACAAGCCGTCCATCATGGTGACGTGCGAGGCCAACTACTCCAATGCGCACGGCACGCCGTGGGTATACAGCCACCGCGGCATCGGCAAGCTGGTAGGTATGCCCGTGCCGGGAACCATGACCAGCGTGTCATGGGAGCGCCTGCAAGACCCGTCATTGGTATTCGGCATCCCCGTCGTGGGCTACCGCCTGTCGGACGGCAGCTATCTGGAGAACTCGCAGCTGGAGCCGGACATCAAAGTAGCCAATTCACCCGAGACCATCGTGAAGGGAGAAGACACACAGCTGAAAGCTGCCGTAGAGGAACTGCTGAAGGAACTCGAAAAATAAGTACCGCCCTGCCCCACGCAGGAATACCGGTCATATAGGCCGATATATATATTAAGATGATGTGTCAAAACGGTTGATGGCACATCATCTTTTTTTATATGCCACAAGGAAGCAAGACTTTTTCTATCTCACTTTTTTGCACTATCTTTGTGACATAAATTCCTAACTCTTTAACTGATTATGTTTGCTGACTTGTTAAACTCCTCCTATTTCGCGCTCTTTCTCATTGTGGCTTTAGGCTTCATGTTGGGAAGAATCAAGATTAAAGGGCTTTCGCTCGACGTCTCCGCCGTCATCTTCATTGCCCTGCTGTTCGGACACTTCGGTGTCATCATCCCCAAAGAATTAGGAAACTTCGGACTGGTGCTCTTCATCTTCACCATCGGCATCCAGGCCGGTCCCGGATTTTTCGACTCCTTCCGGAGCAAGGGCAAGACGCTTATCATCATCACCCTGCTCATCATCTGCTCCGCCGCCCTGACGGCAGTAGGACTGAAATATGCCTTCGACATCGATACTCCCAGTGTCGTGGGACTGATAGCCGGTGCCCTGACCAGTACGCCGGGACTCGCCGTTGCCATTGACAGCACCCATTCCCCACTGGCATCCATCGCTTACGGTATTGCCTATCCTTTCGGCGTTATCGGCGTGATTCTCTTCGTTAAGCTGCTGCCCCGTATCATGCGCATCGACCTCGACAAGGAGGCGCGCCGGTTGGAGAAGGAACGCCGCAGCCAGTTCCCGGAACTGACAACCTGTCTGTTCCGCGTAACCAACCCCGCCGTCTTCGACCGGAGCCTGATGCAAATCAATGCGCGCGCCATGACCGGAGCCGTCATCTCACGCCACAAGCACAACGAGCAGATAGCCATCCCCACCGCCCAGACCATCCTGCACGAGGGAGACTACATACAAGCCGTGGGTAGCGAAGAGGCCTTAAACCAGCTCGCCGTCCTCGTGGGCGAACGCGAAGAAGGCGAACTGCCACTCGTAGACATGCAGGAGATTGAATCCCTGCTGCTCACCAAGAAGGATATGATAAACAAGCAGCTGGGCGACCTCAACCTGATGAAGAACTTCGGCTGCACCGTCACCCGCATCCGCCGAAGCGGCATCGACCTCTCCCCCTCGCCCGACCTCGCCCTGAAATTCGGCGACAAGCTGATGGTGGTGGGCGAGAAGGACGGCATCAAGGGAGTGGCACGCCTGCTGGGCAACGACACCAAGCAACTGTCCGACACCGACTTCTTCCCCATCGCCCTGGGCATCGTGCTGGGCGTGCTCTTCGGCAAGCTCAACATCTCCTTCTCGGACAGTCTGTCGTTCTCTCCGGGACTGACGGGAGGCATCCTGATGGTCGCCTTGTTCCTGAGCGCCATCGGAAAGACCGGCCCCATTCTGTGGTCCATGTCCGGCCCTGCCAACCAACTGCTGCGCCAGCTGGGACTGCTGCTCTTCCTTGCCGAAGTAGGGACATCGGCAGGACGGAATCTGATGGCCACGTTCCAGGAAAGCGGCTGGCTCTTGTTCGGCGTAGGCGCCGCCATCACGCTGGTGCCCATGCTGGTGGCAGTATGCGTAGGCCTGTTCGTGTTCAAGATAAACATTCTCGACCTGCTGGGCACCATCACCGGCGGCATGACCAGTACGCCCGGCCTTGCCGCCGCCGACTCCATGACGGACAGCAACATACCGAGCGTGGCCTATGCCACGGTATATCCCATTGCCATGGTGTTCCTCATTCTGATAATCCAGGTGATAGCCTCCGCAGTCTATTGACGCATGAAGA
>ENA-OPEA01001004-OPEA01001004.1-human-gut-metagenome-genome-assembly--contig:-NODE-1004-length-13433-cov-2.840933_pt1 | contig 13433 bp, 6 predicted proteins | sample MGYA00241623_ERZ501509 | MGnify/ENA primary metagenome ERZ501509 (study PRJEB25962, sample SAMEA2042571) | human gut metagenome | biome: human gut; feature: human-associated habitat; material: faeces... | reverse complement strand
TGTTGCAAATCATGGGATGATATCCGTGTACCGGCTCATATTCAGATGGAGGGATATGATGTACCGCAGTATGCAAATGTACAGTACCCGTGGGAAGGAAGAGAAGAAGTAGAACTGGGTCAGATTCCGGAGAGATTCAATCCGGTTGCTTCTTATGTGAAATATTTTGAAGTTCCGGAAGAGATGGAAGGCAAAAAAGTATTTATCTCTTTCCAGGGTGCAGAAAGTGGTATCGCTGTATGGCTGAACGGTAACTTTGTAGGATACAGTGAAGATACCTTTACACCGTCCGAATTCGAACTGACTCCTTATCTGAAAGAAGGAGAAAACAAACTGGCAGCTCAGGTCTTCAAATGGACCAGCAGCAGCTGGTGTGAGGATCAGGATTTTTACAGATTTTCAGGCATTTTCAGAGATGTATTTTTGTATGCCGTTCCTTGTGCACATGTGGAGGATCTGTCAGTTGTTCCTACACTTAATGATACCTTTGACGAGGGTACACTTAGTGTGTCAATAAAGGCAGATGGTGATGGTATTGCAAGTGTAAAGCTTTATGAGCTGGGCGATTTGTCTGTGGAAAAATATGACAGGGCAAAACTTTTATTGGAAGAGTTTGACATAGAGCTTAGGGATAAGGAAATTTGCGAGGGCTCATGTAATGTGAAAAATCCTCTGTTATGGAGCGCTGAAAAGCCGAATCTGTATGAGGTTAAAATTATAGTTAAAGATACGCATGGAAATGAGATCGAGTTTATCAGCCAGCTGGCGGGCTTCAGAAGATTTGAGATGGTAGACGGACTTATGAAGCTAAACGGTAAGCGTATTGTATTTAAGGGTGTAAACCGCCATGAGTTCAGCTCAATAACAGGCCGTGTGCCAAACCGTGATGAGGTGATAAAGGATATTGTCACAATGAAAAAGAACAATATCAATGCTATAAGAACAAGCCATTATCCTGATGATTCCATGCTCTATGAGCTTTGCGATATTTATGGAATCTATATGATAGCTGAGAACAATCTTGAGAGTCATGGCACATGGGAGGCATATAATAAGGGCTATGTTGACCTTGACTTTGTTGTGCCAAAGGACAAGCCACAGTGGAGAGAAATGATGCTGGACCGTGCCAACTCATGCTATCAGAGAGATAAAAATCATCCGGCAATCCTTATCTGGTCATGCGGCAATGAGTCGTTTGGCGGCAAGACAATATATGAGATGTCACAGCTTTTCAGGCAGCTTGATAAGCATCGTCTGGTACATTATGAGGGAGTATTTAACGATAGAAGCTACAATGATACAAGTGACATGGAAAGCCAGATGTATACTTCTGTTGCAGATATTGAGAAATTCCTTGCAGACAACCCTGAGAAACCATTTATCTGCTGCGAATACACTCATGCAATGGGTAACTCCTGCGGAGGTATGCACAAATATACAGATCTGACAGACACAGAACCGAAGTATCAGGGCGGATTTATCTGGGACTATATTGACCAGTCTATCTACAAAAAAGACCGCTACGGCAAAGAATTCCAGGCATACGGCGGTGACTTCGGAGAACGTCCGACAGATTACAACTTCAGTGGAAATGGTATCGCATATGGCGGAAACAGAGATGCTTCTCCAAAGATGCAGGAAGTCAAATTCAACTACCAGAATATCACTGCAGAAGTCAGTGCAGACAGCGTAAAAGTCATCAACAAAAACCTGTTTGTAAGCACAGATATTTTTGATTGCAAAGTAACTGTTGCAAAGAATGGCAAAGTGATCCACAAGGCTTCTCTTGCAACTGCAGTTGCTCCATTAAGCGAAGAAACTTATGTACTTCCGCTTGCAAAAGAAGAGAAACCAGGCGAATATACGGTGACTGTTTCCTTCCATCTGAAAGAAGATAAAGCATGGGCAGAAGCAGGACATGAGGTGGCTTTTGGACAGTATGTATACCAGGTTGAAGAACCGAAAAAGACCTGCCCGGAAGGTGTAAAAGTGATCCGCAGCACACACAATATCGGTGTCAGAGGCGCACACTTTGAAGTACTTTTCTCTGTGTTAAACGGTGGTCTGGTATCTTATAAATATGCCGGAAAAGAGATGATCGAGGCAATCCCGAAACCGAATTTCTGGCGTGCACCAACCGACAATGACTGTGGAAATCTTATGGGAATGCGCTACGGACAGTGGAAACTTGCCAGCATGTACTTAAGTCACAAAGACTTCCGCAAGGGACCGTATGGCCCGTCAAATATGCCAGAAGTAGAAGTGAATGAGAAGTCTGTAAAAGTAGCTTATACCTACATCATGCCGACTACACCGACCAGCGAATGCAAGCTTTCTTATGAAGTTTTCGGTGATGGAAGAGTGAAAACAACTCTTACGTATGACCCTGTTAAAGAACTCGGTGATATGCCGGAATTCGGTGTAATCTTCAAATTCAACGCAGATTATGACCGTGTAGAATGGTATGGACTTGGCGAGGCAGAAACTTATGCAGACCGTAAGAAAGGTGCAAAACTTGGCATTTATGCAAACAAAGTTGCAGACAATATCGCAAGATATATGGTACCGCAGGAATGTGGTGCAAAAGAAGAAGTACGCTGGGCAAAAGTAACTGACCGCAAGGGTAGAGGAATGCTCTTTGAGATGGATGAAAACAATGGGCCGATGATGTTCTCTGCACTTCCATACACACCTCATGAGATGGAAAATGCAATGCATCCATATGAACTTCCAGAGGTTCATTACACTGTTGTACGTGTGGCAAAAGACCAGATGGGAATCGGTGGTGATGACAGCTGGGGTGCTCGCACACACGAAGAATATTTGCTGAAAACTGACAAAAAGATGGAATTTTCCTTTGTTTTTAAAGGACTTTAAGAGGAGAAAAAATGGCAAAACAGATCAAATACGGACATTATCTTCATGGTGGAGATTACAATCCGGAGCAGTGGCTTGACCGCCCGGATATTCTCCAAAAGGACATCGAATATTTCAAAAAAGCACACATCAATACTGTATCTGTAGGGATTTTTTCCTGGGCAGTTCTTGAACCAGAAGAGGGAAAATATAACTTTGACTGGTTAGAGGAAATTATCAATAATCTCTACAAAGAGGGCATCCATACTATTCTTGCAACACCGTCAGGAGCAAGACCAAAATGGATGGCAGACAAGTACGAAGAAGTTCTTCGTATGGATCCGGACAGAACAAGAAGATTCTTCGGAGGCAGACATAATCACTGCTTTACCTCTCCGGTATACAGAGAAAAAGTACATGCGATTGATAAGAAATTAGCTGAAAGATTTGGCAGACATCCGGCAGTTATGCTGTGGCATATCTCTAACGAGTTTGGAGGAGAATGCCACTGCCCGCTGTGCCAGGCGAAGTTCCGTGAATGGCTGAAAGAAAAATACGGCACGATCGAGAACCTTAATAAACGCTGGTGTACTACTTTCTGGAGCCATAGATATAATAGCTTTGATCAGATTGAAAGTCCGTCAACTAAAGGCGAAAATGAACTTCATGCACTGAAGCTTGACTGGAAGAGATTTGTGACATACCAGACGATCGACTTCATTAAAAATGAGGTTGATGCGATCCGCGAGGGTGGTTCTGAACTGCCTGTAACAGCAAATCTGATGTATGATTATGACGGTCTGGATTACAAAAAATTTAAGGATGTTCTGGACGTGGTATCTTGGGATAATTATCCAAGCTGGCACAAAAAAGAAGAATATCTTACTGCAGTTGATGCGGAAATGCAGCATGATCTGATGCGCAGTATCAGGAAGGAACCATTCCTTCTTATGGAATCCTGTCCGTCTGCAACGAACTGGAAACCGATCAACAAACTTAAAAAACCGGGAATGCATCTGGCTGCATCTCTCCAGGCTGTAGCACATGGTTCTGACAGCGTGCTGTATTTCCAGCTTCGCCAGAGCCAGGGAGCTTCGGAGAAGTTCCATGGTGCAGTGATCGATCATTATGGCGGAGATGATACCCGCGTTTTCCGCGAAGTAACAGAGGTTGGCGAGGCTCTTGAGCAGATCCAGGAGACGGTTGGAACCAGCATGAGATCGCAGGCGGCTGTTCTCTATGACCGTGAGAACGACTGGGCGATCGCTGATGTGCAGGGACCACGAAATGTAGATATGCACTACCGCGAAGCAGTCCAGAAAAACTACCGTGCTCTGAGAGAACAGGGGCTGAATGTGGATGTGATCGCAATGGAACATTCCCTTTCCGATTATAAAGTTCTGGCGGCTCCGATGGCATATATGTTCAAAGATGGATACGAAGAAAAGCTTCGTGCTTATGTGGAAAACGGTGGAACTCTGGTGCTTTCTTACTGGTCAGGACTGGTTGATGGTACTGACAGATGCTTCCTTGGCGGAACTCCATATGGGCTTATGGATGTGGCGGGACTCCGCAGCACAGAGACAGATGCGCTCTATGACTGGGAAGAAAATCATGCGATCCCGGAGGCGGGAAGTCATCTTGGAATCAGCAATGTATATACTTGCAAAAACCTTTGCGAACTGGTCAAGGTTTCGGATGCAGAAGTGCTGATGCGTTATGGCGAAGACTTCTATCAGGGATATCCGGTGCTGACACACAAGGCATTTGGCAAAGGCCATGTATATTATGTATGCGCGGACATGGAGCTTGGATTCTACCAGGATTTCTATGGCAGAGTAGCGGCAGAAGCAGGTCTGAAATCTCCAATAGAGACTATTCCGGAAGGAGTTTCTGTAACAGTAAGAGAAAACGAGGATACCGAATACCTCTTCATCCAGAACTATGCGCGTAAGCCACAGGCTGTTCCGGTTCCGGCAGAGTATGAATTGCTTTATGGAACAGAGAGTGAAGTCATGGCTCCGCTGCAGACAAGGATTCTGAAGAAACACAAATAGAACAGAGATAATGTCTTCAATACTGTTTTGAAGCTAATAACAAAGCGTTTTAAAGGAAATGGTGCAGTCTCAGAGATGGGACGCACCTTTTTTGATATTTTCACATATAGAAAAATTCTATTAAATTGACGAAAATGCCTAATTAATGATAAAATAGTAACTAGATAATGCAAGGAGTATGCTGACAGAAAAATTGAAATAACAAAAAGAGTGACTGGACAAGGAATTGTTCCTGAAGGAGAGATATCATGAACTCTAATACAGAATTGATTATTTACACAACTGACGACGGAGTTACAAAAGTTGAGGCAACTTTTGATGGCGATACTGTCTGGCTGTCACAGGAACAGATGGGAGAATTGTTCCAGAGGGATAAATCTACGATTTCCCGACATATCAGAAACATTTTTGCAGAAGGAGAATTAGATGAGAAAGTGGTTGTTGCAGAAATTGCAACAACCAGTCCTCATGGTGCAATGAAGGGGAAAACTCAGAATAATATTACAAGAGTTTATAATCTTGATGTTATTATTTCTGTTGGGTATCGTGTAAAATCTCTTCGTGGTACGCAGTTTAGAATTTGGGCTACAGGAATTTTAAAAGAATATATGCAAAAAGGATTTGCCCTCGATGATGAGCGTTTAAAAGGAAATGGTGGTGGTTCTTACTGGAAAGAATTGCTTGACCGTATCAGGGATATTCGTTCTTCTGAAAAAGTTCTTTATAGACAGGTTCTTGATTTATATGCAACAAGTATCGATTATAATCCGAAGGCACCGGAATCAGTCAGGCTTTTTAAGATTGTTCAAAATAAATTGCATTTTGCAGCTCACGGACATACAGCTGCAGAAGTTATATATGAGCGTGCTGATGCAGAAAAACCGTTTATGGGATTGAAATCATTTGCAGGTGAAATACCGGCACTTAAAGATATTGGTATTGCTAAGAATTATTTGACTGAAACAGAACTTAAAGTTCTTAATAATCTTGTTTCCGGATATTTCGATTTTGCTGAAATCAGCGCTCTTGAGCGTAGACCTATGTATATGAAGGACTACATAAATCAACTTGATACAATTTTGTCTTCGAGTAACAGAAAACTTCTGCAAAATAGTGGGACGATTAGTCATACGCAGGCACTTGAAAAAGCAAAACAAGAATATCGAAAATATCAAGAGAAAACAATTGCGCCTGTCGAGCAAGCGTATTTAGATACCATTCATGATCTTGAAAAAGAGGCAAAAAAACAAATCAGAAATAGAAAATAGTTTGCATTAAAGCACAACCAATGAAATTTTATTCAAAGGTTGTGCTTTAAGTTTAATTCTTTAAGCAAATTTTCCTGAGAAACAGATGGCTGATAATCAGGAGAGCCATTTTTATAGGTGTTCATAATTGCCTGTTCGTCGGGTGCAGGCAGATCATCGAGATGTTATGATGTATACAGAAGAGATGCCGTGTTACGGAAAACAGTAACATGGCTGATGGAGGAATATGTTTATGAAATTTTTTCATTTATCGGACTTGCATATAGGATTAAAACTCATGAACCATGACATGAGAGAAGATCAGGAATATATTTTGTCGGAAGTTATCGAGGTGGCAGGTCGGGAAAAGCCGGATGCCATTGTGATCGCAGGGGATATTTACGATAAAGCAGTTCCATCGGCAGAGGCAGTGGAGGTATTTGACTGTTTTCTGGAAAAATTGACAGAGGCTGCTCCAGAGGCGGTAATCATGATGATCAGTGGAAATCACGACAGCGCTCCAAGGATTGACTGTTTTCGAAAGGTTTTGTCTCGCCAGAATGTATATATGGTTGGCCAACCGCCGAGGATGGAAACAGAATATATCGAAAAAGTAACACTGAATGATGCGTACGGAGAGGTGAATTTTTACCTCCTTCCGTTTGTAAAACCATCTATGGTGAAACAGGTTGTGGGAGTGGATGAGAATGGAAACAATCTTTCTTATAATGAAACACTTCATCGTCTGATCGGACGTGAAAAAATTAATTCAGACGAGAGAAATGTACTTGTCAGCCACCAGTTTTATCTTCCTTCCGGTAAGAATGCAGAGGATGTGGAACGTATGGATTCCGAGATGCGTACGGTCGGAAATATCGATGAAGTATCGGCAGACGTGTTGGAAAAATTTGATTATGTGGCTCTTGGACATATCCATAAACCAATGAAAGTTGGGAGTGAATTATACCGTTATTGCGGAACTCCGCTTGCCTGCTCTGTGAGTGAAGCACAGCAGCAAAAAGGCATTATTATGGTAGAAATGGGTGTAAAAGGAGAGGTAAAAACAACAATTTTACCGCTTGAACCGTTGCGACAGGTGAAGGTTGTAAAAGGAACTCTGGAGGAGGTTTTGAAAGAATCCTGTAAGGATTATGTGACTGTGATCCTGACAGATAAGGCGGATCTGGATGTGATCGATATGCAGGAACGTATCCGTCTGGCATTTCCGAATCTGCTGGAGATCCGGAGGGAAAATCAGCGAAAAACGGATTATACCAGAACGTTACAGACAGAAGAATTGCTGGATCCGTATGAGCTGTGCTGCTCTTTCCTGAAAGATCTGGACGAAGAAGAAAAGATGATTTTGCAGGATGTACTACATACGGTTCAGGGGGTGAAATAAATGAAACCTTTACGTTTAAAAATGCAGGCATTTGGCTCATATGGTAAAGAAACTACAATTGATTTTGAGAAAGTAAATCAGAATCTTTTTCTTATAACCGGGGATACCGGAGCGGGAAAAACGACGATCTTTGATGCGATCGTTTTTGCTTTATATGGCGAAGCCAGCTCTTCTTTAAACAAAAAAGAAGGCGTAGTTCTGCAGAGCCAGTATGTGGATTTTGATTCAGAACCGTATGTCGAACTTGTCTTTTCGGAAGGCCGTGATGAAAAACGGAAAATCTATACAGTGCGCCGTGTTCCGAGACATCTCAAAACGATCACAAGAGGTGCAAACAAGGGTAAACCAAAAGAAAATACAGGTTCGGTAAGTCTGATCATGCCGGATGGAATGGAATATCCATCAAAAGAAACGGATCGTAAACTGCAGGAGATCGTAGGCCTGACAAAGAGTCAGTTTATGCAGGTTGCTATGATTGCGCAGGGAGAATTTATGGATCTCCTCCGTGCAAAATCAGATGACAAAAAAGTGATTTTTCGAAAGCTTTTTAATACAGAAATGTATCAGGATATTGTGACAGAACTGGGGAATCGAAAGCGTGCAAAAGAGAAAGAAATCGCAGTTTTGAAAACACAATGTCAGGGAGAAGTGAGCAGGATCCGTATACCTGAAACATATGAATCAGAGACTCTGAAACAGTTGAAAAAACAACTGGAAGAGGGCGAGATGACACGCCTTACTGACCTTCTGGAAGAAGTGGAAAAACTGTGTGACTGGCTGGAAAAATATACTGATCTGGCAGAAAAAGATTATCGGAAATCGGTTGAAAACAGAGACAAAAAAAGAGAACTATATACCAAGGCGGAAGCACTTTTAAAATGGTTTGATCAGTTGGAAACTGCGGAACAGAAACTGCAGGAATGTGCAGATGATGAAGCGAAAATAGTGAAAACAACAGCCCTGATCAGCCGTATCAGAAATGCGTATGAGATCAGAGAGACCGGTGTTCTCTTAAATGATGCGGAGAGACGACTGACAGAATTGGAACAATCATTAAAGACTCAGGAAAAACAGTTGCCAATATTGGAAGAAACGCGGAAAACAGCGGAAAATGCAGAGGAACAGAAAAAGCTGATTTGCGATCAGGAATTGCAGAATTGCAGTAAAATCTCAGAAAAAGTCCAGAAGGCACTGGAGCTTTTTGAACAGATAAAGAGACTTCATACACAGGCAGAAGTAGACAGGAAAAACTGTGCTCTGGCAACAGAAAACACAAAGAAAGTGCGAAAGCAGCAGGAGGCTCTGGAAGAGCAGGAAACACAGTGGAAAAAACAGAGTGAAGAGTTGGCTGAAGTGGATAAGAAGCTGGTACTCGCAGAGAATAAAAAGCAGGAAGCAGATGCGGTTTCAAAGGAGATCGTGGATGTTCAGAACTTGAGAAATCAGGCAGAACAGTGCCGCAAAAAAGCAATTAAAACACGAGAAACTTATGCAAATATAACGAAAAAATATAATGATGCAAACACAGAATACGAAGAAGTAAGACTGCATTTTTTGAATGCGCAGGCTGGTTTTCTTGCTGCAGAATTAGAATCGGGAAAACCCTGCCCGGTGTGCGGTTCTACAGAACATCCACATCCTGCGAAAAAAGGTGTGGAATCTGTGGATATCTCTGAGGAAAAACTGCAAAATATGCAGACAAATGTGGATAAACTGCGTAAAGATCAGGAAAAAGCTGCTGGGGATGCAGCGGCGGCCAGATCAGAATACGATACACGAAAAGATACCTATATTGCCAGTGTACAAAAGCTCCAGGAACGTTTGCATAGAAGTGTTTCTTCTATAACAGAGCAGTCAAGTGTGACGGAAATGAGCAATGCTCTGGAAAACTGGAAGCAGCAGCTGGCAGAAGAACTGAACAACTTACAGAGGAGTGCACGCCTTCTGGTAAAAATCCGTGAAGCACTTCAAAATATGGAAAAGCAGAAAAAACAGTTGCAGGACACTTATGATGAGTGTACAGAGAAAGAAAAAGCTGCTGTTGAAAAACTGGCAGGAAGTGAAGCCGCGCTGGAAAATGTAAAAGGGTCCGTTGAATTTAAGACCGAAGAAGAGGCAAGGGCGGCACTGATTCAGGCTGAAAGCAGTAAAAACCAGGCAGAAGAAGTGTATCAGAAAGTTCTGTCAGAAGCGAAGAAAGCCGCAAATGCGCAGAAACAGGCAGAAACCCTGATCAGCCGTTACCAGCAGGAGATTCCGGAACAGAAGAAGTGTGTGGAAGATCGAAAAACTTCTTATACAGAAGTAATGGAAATAAAGCAGATGACAGAATCTGAATGGAAAGAGCTTGTGGAGACGTACAGCCGTGAAGCGGCAGAAGAGTTTCAGAAAACGGTTAATGCTTATTATGAAAAGAAGTCAGCAGCGCAGGCACAGAAAGATTCTGCAGAGAGCGCGATTGGAGAAGAGCAGAAACCTGTTCTGGAAGAAATTCAGAAAGAGAGAGAAGCTGCAGAGACAGAATATCAGGAAAAAGAAAAGATTTATAACCAATTGCGAATGGATAACAGAGATGACAGAGAGGTCTTTGACGCACTTTCCGGAAGGCTGGAAGAGAGAAAAACAATCGTGGAAGAACATGCGCGGATCGATACACTGTATCGGATGACTTCCGGAAACGTTAGTGGCTCACGTATGGATCTGGAAACTTATGTACAACGGTATTATCTGGAACATATTTTATACGCGGCGAATCGACGCTTTCAGGAAATGTCTGCAGGACAGTTTGAGCTCCGGATGTATGATCTGGAAAAAGCCGGTGAGGGTAAAAACCGGGGACTTGATCTGATGGTGTATTCTACTGTGACAGGAAAAGAACGGGAGGTTCGTACTCTTTCCGGTGGAGAGTCCTTTATGGCGGCATTGTCGCTTGCGCTTGGAATGGCGGATCAGATTCAGCAGAGCTCTGCAGCAATTAATCTGGACATGATGTTTATTGATGAGGGCTTTGGTTCACTGGACGAACATTCACGCAATCAGGCGGTTCGTGTGTTGCAGGAAATGGCAGAAGGTTCCAGACTGATTGGAATTATTTCTCATGTGTCAGAACTGAAGCAGGAGATTGAAGATCAGTTGCTCGTAAACAAAGATGAGAATGGAAGCCATGTGAAATGGCAGATCAGCTGATTTTCGGTAAAAATATAAAAGCAGGGAATAGAAGTATTAGAGAATGTTAGGAGAAAAATGACAGAAGAAACTTTGGAAAAACTGGCGCAGTTGCTGGAACAGGATCAATTTGAACTGCTCATTCCGGAGAAGATGCGGACAGAATTGGGAAGAATATCGGATAAGGGATCAGCCAGCATGGATATTCCATTGGTATATCTGATGAATGATGCGGTCGAGAGCTTTCTGGTTTTTCGAAATGTTCGTATGACGGGGGAATATCACAGCGATTATCAGGGAGAACTGCAGGCATCCATGACCAGGCAGGATGGCAGATTTGTGCTTGTCATAAAACAGGATGATACAGTGCTGACATTGTTTTTTGAGGATCTGGAATTGGAAGTCCATCTGTATGAATATGCATATACTGGTCATTTCTGGGTAAAAGACTATGAATATTTGCGACAATTGGAGTATCGCCTTGCGATTCTCAGGGATAAATATGATTATCTTGGTGAGGCATATTGCACGGAAGAAGAAATAAAACTGGCGGCACTTGTAGAATTTCCACCATTAAATTATTGCTGCTATCCGGCAGTACCGGAGAAATATATCGTGCCCAGGGAAAATCCCTGGATACCTTCTGAAAAAGCAATTGTTTATATGAAAGAACTGGCAGCGGAATGTGAGGATACTTCTTTACTGAAAATGTTAGAATTCTATAGAAAGCATCCTGCGAAATTCTGGGCGAAGAGACTTGCAGTTATGCTGCATCAGACGAAGCACAGCAGAATTGTAGATCTGTTGTCAGAGAGACTGCAGCAGGCAACGGCAGATTATCCAAGAAGATTTTTTGGAGATGATGTGGAACGGAGGTATCAGCAAGCATTAGAAAGAGCAAAGCAGCGCCAGAGGGAGTTGAAGAGCCAGGGAATTCGTGCAGATCTTCTGAGAGAAGAACCTTTTACGATTGCGCGTGATTCTCTGAATTATAAACTGTATCTTATGATATGGAAAGAACAGAAGGGGAATCGAGTAACAGAAATAGAAGAATATATCTGTGAATAATAGATTCTTAAAGCCAAAAGCTGTATTAGCAGGAGAAAACCTGAAATACAGCTTTTGTTGTTCTTTTGAAATATGGAAAGTTATGCTTTTTTCATTTTTCCGAGTTCTCTGTGGGCGAAAACAACCGCCAGCACAAATGCAGCTGTGTCGGCAATCGGTCCTGCATACATAACGCCATCAATTCCCATAAGCATAGGGAAGATAATGATCAGTGGAAGCAGAAAGATCACCTGTCTGGTGAGAGACATGATGATACCGAGGCCAGCCTTTCCTATAGAAGTAAAAAATCCGGAGGACATCGGCTGGATACCATTTGCGAAAGTCAGGAGCATAAAAATCCTCAGATAATTTTCTGCGAATTTAAAGTACAGATCGCTTCCGCCGCCAAACATGCTGATAATCTGATGTGGAAAGATCTGGAAGCACAGGAAAAAGAATGTGGCAATGATCGTACATGCTGTTGCAGAATAACGATATGCCTGACGAACACGGTCGTATTTTTTAGCTCCATAGTTAAAGCCCCAGATAGGCTGTGCACCCTGGGCAATTCCAATGCAGATCGCAAGAAAAACCATATTTACTTTTGACACAATCCCAACGCATGCAATCGGGATATCACTTCCATAAACAGAAGACGCTCCGTAATAACGAAGAGTGTTATTCATTACAATCTGGACAGCACCAATTGCAATCTGGTTGATGCACGAAGCAAGTCCAAGCGAAGAGATTGCTTTGAGGTGGATCAGCTGAGGCTTAAACATATTTCTTTCCAGATGCATATGGCGAAATTTTGCAAAATAAAGTACAACCAGCATGGCAGAAATAAATTGGCCGATGACAGTAGCCCATGCACCGCCCTTGATTCCCCATTTGAAACCAAAGATAAACAGTGGGTCAAGAATCGTATTGATGATCGCACCGGTCAGGGTACACATCATAGAATAAGTAGGACTGCGGTCGGCACGGATCAGGTGGTTACCGCCGACGGATAAGGTGAAAAATGGAAGTCCGATGGCGATAATGCCTACATAATCAATTGCATAAGGCATTACGGTATCCGTCGCTCCAAAGAAGTTGAGCAGCGGTTTCAGAAAGATCAAAATCACCGCGGCAATGGCTGTACCTGTTATAACAAGTGATGATAAGGCACTTCCTGCAATTTCACTTGCCTCTCGTTCGTTGCCGGCTCCCATTTCAAGATTGTAGTTAGATGCACCGCCGATTCCGAGGAGCAGTGCAGCGGCAGTTGAAATGGTTGTGACTGGAAATGCGATGTTTGTGGCAGCATTTCCGAGCATGCCGACACCCTGACCGATAAAAATCTGGTCTACGATATTATAGAGAGCATTGACCAGCATGCTGATGATAGCCGGGATTGCAAATTTAGCAAGGAGGCGGCCGGTTGGAGCTATGCCTAATGGGTTGTCTGTATTTGCATTGGCGGTTGAAAGATTAGATTGAGATTTCAAGATAAATGACCTCTTTCTTCTATAGTATAAGATGTTTTTTATAAAGCCTGATTCAAGGCTGTTTATTAAGTATAACACAAAAAATAAAAAAAGTTCAAAAAAGTGTTGACAGATTCTTTTTATAGTGGTATTCTAACTAAGCTGTCACAAGGAATTGTTTCTTCTGAAT
>ENA-OPEA01000981-OPEA01000981.1-human-gut-metagenome-genome-assembly--contig:-NODE-981-length-13685-cov-2.745708_pt1 | contig 13685 bp, 10 predicted proteins | sample MGYA00241623_ERZ501509 | MGnify/ENA primary metagenome ERZ501509 (study PRJEB25962, sample SAMEA2042571) | human gut metagenome | biome: human gut; feature: human-associated habitat; material: faeces... | reverse complement strand
TCTTCGCGCAGGTGGTAGTATGCCTGAGTGCTTCCGGAGAAGGAGAGTTCCCTGGAGTATTCTGAATAGGTCGGACCCAGGATAAGGGTATGCTTTGGATTTCGTTCCTGTATCAGCAGTGCGATCAGTTCGCTGGAACCATTTCCGGGAAGGATGAATTCAGCAGGAATATTACAATATTCTGAAATTGTGCTGCGAAGTGAAGTATAATCTCTGTCTGGATAAGAAGAAAACAGATCTATATTTTCTGCAATTTCTTTTTTGACAGAAGCAGAAAGACCAAGTGGATTGACGTTTGCTCCGAATTTAACGATATCTTCTTTATTCAAATGATAGTAAGCGCAAATTTTTTCTATATCACTTCCGTGAAAAACCATTTTAGTAGTCATTGGTATACACTCCTTTTTTCGCTATTTACTATAATAAAGCATGGAAGCGATTTTTACAATAGACAACCGACAGGGATGTGTTATACTAAAGAACATGAGTATTTAAAGCAAAGTCGTCGTTAAGACGATTTCGATGTTTAACAGAAATATATGATAAGGACAGGAGAAACAGATATGAAACTGCAGATGGTACAGAATGCGTTAAAACAGAAAAATATCAAATATGAATATACAGAAGAAGATGACTGTGGAAGTCTTGATTTCATGTTCCGTGGACTTCGTTTTCATGTGTGGGAATATCATGATGAAGTCTGGGGTGCAGAAACCAATATTTATGAAGCGGGCAGAAGCCAGGATATCGAGGGCGATTACGAAAAAGAAATTGCTGCAGAGATTCTGTCATGGCCGGATATGATTAATAATTAAACAGGAGACAGATAATATGAAACTGATGAACATTGCCGATGAAGGCGCACAGTATAAATGGCAGCTGTATGACTTATACGATAAGGCGTTTCCAGAGCAGGAAAAAAAGCCACTCCAGGTTATGGAACAGCTGGCTGCTGATGGAAAGATGGAAATGCTTGCGTTGGTCGATGAGGATGAATTTGCAGGTCTGGCGATCAATCTGATCGATGAAGAGCAGAATCGGGCGCTTCTGGACTATTATGCAATCGCACCTGAGAAACGAAATGGTGGTTATGGAAGCAAAGGTCTGGAAGTGCTTCTGGAGCGCTTTAAAAATTATAAATATATTTTTGAGATTGAAACACAGGATGAAAAAGCAGAGAATGCAGAAGAACGTAAGAGAAGAAAAGCGTTTTATCTGCGAAATGGTCTTAAAGAGACCGGTCTGTTTGTAAATGTTTATGATACAGATTTTGAACTTCTCACGCCGGACGGAGAGTTGACTTTCTGGGAATATGTGGATTTTCTCAGAGAAGTTATGTACGAAGAATATGTGGAAATTCTTCGGCCTACACTGATTGCGATGAAGAAGAAATAATAAATAACAAAAGAAGTTGAGGACAAGGAACGTGGGAGAAAAAGTGATATTAGTTTATCTGGTAGTATGTTTTTTTGTATTTCTGGCAGGATTTGTAGATTCGATCGCCGGCGGTGGGGGACTGATCTCTCTTCCGGCATATATGATCGCCGGACTGCCGGTACATACTGCGATTGCAACAAATAAAATGAGCAGCTTCATGGGGACTTCTGTTGCAACTTACCATTATATGAAAAAGGGCTTTATGAAGTGGAAAATATGTATTCCGGCAATTTTTGGTGCGATTGCCGGGTCCTGGATGGGGTCTCATCTTGCATTACTCATTTCAGACAGAGTTCTCAAAATAGCAATGGTGATCGTTTTGCCGGTAATCTTATTTTATGTTCTCAGAAGCAAAGCACTGCAGGGGAATGACGAAAATACCACAGATGCAGTCAATGGAATGTTGATCTTTAAATGCATTCTGATCGCAGTGGTGATCGGTATTTATGACGGAATTTATGGACCGGGAACAGGCACGTTCCTGATGCTTCTTTTTACAGGATTCTGCCATATGACACTGAATGATGCAGCGGGAACAACGAAGGCAATCAATCTTACAACCAATATTACGGCACTGGTTGTGTTTTTGATCAATGGTAAGGTACTCCTGCCACTGGGAATTGCTGCGGGCTGCTGTAATATGGCAGGAAACTATCTTGGAAGTCACAGTTTTACATCAAATGGTCATAAGATCGTGAAACCGGTCATGATCGTCGTGATCGTAATTTTCTTTATCAAAGTAGTTATGGAATTGATATAAGGATTAGATGAAACAAGCCAGGGTTTAAAAACCCTGGCTTTTGATATACTCATAAGTTCTCTCGCAGTTATTGTGATCTATATAAGCGAAATAATTTTTGCGCATCTCGGCATATTCAGCCTTTTCCTGAAATCCATTTTCGGCATATTTTTTGATGAGCTGAATAAGTTCAGCCTGCTCTGCGCAGCGGTCGCCCCAGAGTTCTGTCTCCATATCAATATAACTTCCATTGGTTTTGTTGTACTGATCAAGATCAAATTGATAGAACAGGATCGGCTTGCCCTGGTAGTAGGCATCCCAGCAGGCACTTGAGTAATCAGTGATCATCATGGAGCAGTGCATGATCAGCTGATTCAGTGGTACGGAATCAAAGGAGTATAATTCAATCTGTGAATCCTCTGAATGAAAGGTACCGATAAATTCTTGGAGCTTCGGATGAATATAAAACAACAGCTTCAGCTCATGTTCCTTTAGATAATTTTGGAGTTCCTGACTATTCAGAAGTGCAGTGTAGTGCTGATAATAATCGCTTTGTCTGAAAATTTCGTCATTCTGTCCTTCCAGCCAGGAGCGCCAGGTAGGCATGAGTAGGATAACAGGATGCTCCGGGTCTGAAGTATCGTGGAGGCCGTCCCAGCGGGCAAGTCCGGTTACCGGAACTTTATCCGGGTTATATCCCATGCGGTTTACGATAATATTTTTTTCGAATTCTGATGATGCAGTAAAATAATCAACGGAAGACGAAGAGTCAACGCTGAAAAGACTATCAACGTTTTTGAGAGCCAAAACACCATGCTGCAGAAAATATAATTTCTGTTTGTTGAGTGTTCTGGTCACAGGGTTTGGCATAGGCTTCCAGGCATAGGCGTGGTGTCTTCCATCCGGAGAGATTAGAAGATCAGCGCACAGCAGATACAGGATATGGTGAAAACTCAAGGCAGGAATGATGTTTTTTTGATATTGCTGCATATAATCCCACTGAGGAGATTTTTTATCCAGTATAAAAAATACATTGTCTTTCTTATTTTTCATACAGTATTCAAAAAAATAAAAACCGTTTTCCTGGGCTGTGATGCAGAATTTCTCATACACAAGCCATATGTGTTTTTTCTTCAGAGAACGAGCAAATAGTTTGGCAATACCAAAAGAGGTCAGCTCTTTGATTCTGAAAGTCAGATGATCCTGTTTCTGCCAGCGGCGGCAGCGCAGAAGAAAGCTGTGAGAAGCGCCGCCCATGGGGAAGAAAAGAGTTTCTTCCTTTCGCACAAAATGCCTGCCAAGCAGCAGGGCAAGGCGTACGCGGCTGTTGAAAACAGGAGTATAGGTATCTGTAGAATCCTGGATTGTCAGCTTCCAGTCACCATCATAGTTTTCAAGTTTATCTGTGTTGATTTGACAAACCAGACTTTTTCCAACAGGATAGAAGGCAACTGGATGACAGAAGTTCAGCCAGGCATTCTGAAAGCGAAGCTCACCCTGAAGTGTTTCGGGTTTTTTAGAACAATTCAAAAACAGAAGAATCTGAGAATGTCTGATTTTAATCTTGGTAATAGAAATCTGTTTCTCCATAAAAACTCCTTGAAGAATTTAATAATAATAAAATTATACAGAAGCATACATTTATTTACAAGGAAATCACAAATGCTTCTGACTGCACTTCATTGACAAAAACCTTGAGTCTGAGATAGAATGGTTACTGTTCACAGATGTTATGGAATGATGAAAGTATATAAAATCAGGAAGGAAAATGGAATGGAACAAACCATTAAATTTACGAAAAAAAACACGTTGGCGGTGAAGGGAATCGCGATTTCTTTCCTGCTGTGTTATCATTGCTTTTCGCAGACTGCCAGAATGGGTGGGGCAGAAGTGAGTTTTTGGCCGCTTCCACAGAATCTGGCAATGCTGATCAGCTTATGCATGGTGCACTGCGTAGGGATGTTTGCATTTTTATCTGTATATGGGCTGACACTCTCTATGAAGTCAAAATATCCGGAATATGATTTTGATGGTCATACAGCAACTTTGTTTGTTTTAAAAAGATATGTAAAGCTTGTATTAACGTTTTTAGTTCCATTTGTATTTTGTGTGGGCGTGACTTTTGTTACAGATACCTCCCGTTATCCGGCCGGAATGTTTGCTAATATTATCAGTATCATTATGGATTTCTTTGGTGTGGGTCATATGTTTGGGGGCAGAATGCTGGTTAGTACCTGGTGGTATTTGAGCCTTGAGGTGCTGCTGATCTTTTTCCTTCCGGTAGCGCTTCAAATCTACAGAAAATACAGCTGGCTTATTGTGATGCTGTTCCTTCTTCCAGGCAGTTTCCTGATAGAAAAGCATGTACATCTGACAAAATATCTTTTTATCGTACCGCTTGCGATATGTTTTGCTGATCAACAGGTCTTTGAGAGACTGAAAAGCTGGAAACCGCTTAAGAGCCAGGCGTTGAGCAAATTTTTAAAATTTGTTGTCAGTACAGGTATGATTCTGGCATTATTGATGCTCTGGAACAGTCGTTGGGCGTTGGAACGTTTTGAATTTATGCTGAATGGTCTTATCCCTGTTGTAATTATTTATTGGGCGTATGAATTTTTGCTGGATGTTCCCGGACTTCATCAGCTTTTGGAATTTCTTGGAAAATACTCAGCAACAGTATTCTATATCCATACCTTTATAAGAACATTATGGCTGAGAGATTTTACTTATTCACTTGGACATGCAGCAGTGATCTGGCTGTTCCTGATGGGAAGCAGTATTCTGATTGCAGTATTTCTTGATGTTGTGAAGAAACTCATTCATTACGAAAAAATCTCAAATGCAGTCATAGATGGTTTTATGGCATGGGCCGACAGAACCTTGTAATAAGAATACTACAGCTTTTCTTTGATTTCTTCACAGATATGGCGGCTGTGTTGATTATCCTTGAACTGAAGATATTCGTGACGTTTTAGTTCATACTCTGGTTTCAGACGGAAGTCGTTTAAAACGGTTTCCTCCAGAAGTTCCATAAGCTGCTCCTCGGTTTCGGCACGGTCTCCAAACAGTTCCGTTTTCATATCTATGTAACTGCCGTGAGCTTCGTTATATTTATCAAGGTCAAATTGATAAAACAAAGTTGGTTTATCCTGATATAAGACATCCCAGCATACACTGGAGTAATCTGTGATAAGCATACGGCATCTCATGAGCATTTCATTGACAGCAACTTCTCCAAAAGAAATCAGATGGATACGATCGCTGACTGCCTTAAAGTTATCGGAGTATTCCTGGAATTTAGCATGCAGATAAAAATTGACCTGTAAATCATATTTTTCCAAAAGCTGACTAAAATGACTGGAATTCAAAAGAGCCATATAGTGGCGGAAGTAATCACTTTCCTCAAAATCTTTATCCGGAACGGAATCCAGCCAGCTTCGCCAGGTTGGCATGATCAGTATCTCACGATTTCCGTTAGAAGTATCCTCAAGAACATCCCAACGGGGAAGACCTGTATTGATAACTTCGTCTGGCTCATAGCCAAAATTATCAACGATCGTCTGTTTTTCCTGATTGGTGGATACTACAAAGAGGTCGCAGCCTCCACGCATGCCCTTGCTGTAAAAGGCATCAACTCTTTTCAGAGCGATAACGCCGTGCTGAAGAAAGACGAATTTCTTCCTGCGCAGATAGCGGTTGAAAATACTGTGACGACACTGCATTGCATAGGTGTGGTATCTGGAGTCAGAGCTGACAATCAGATCAGCAGCCTGTGTATAGATCATGTGTCGGATGGACATAAAATTGATCACATTCTTTTTGTAAGGATCTACTTTATAATGATCAGGAGAATCTTTTGATATTATATAGTAGATTTTTTTATGCAGATAAGCTTCTTCGTTTTCGTCCATGCAGTGTTTGAAGAAGTAATATCCATTATCCTGAGCCATGGAAGCAAATTTTTCACTTACCAGGCAGATGTGTTTTTTGTTCCAGTAGGATTTTGCGAGGCGATAAAGGAACATTGCAGTAAATTCCCTGAAAACGATATCGAGTCCGTCGTAGTTTCCTTTGCTTCGGTAAACAAAAGCAAGTGTTTTCTTTCCGGTATAGTAAGGATAGAAGAAAAATCCATTGTCAGTCTTGTAGGAACCATTGTAAAGGAATTTCTGGAACATACGTTGTTTTGTATCCATTGATATGGAAATGTGGTTTGTCTTGTTGTTGCCCTGGTTGTATAGGAGAACGTTGACATCCCAGTAGAGACTTTTCCAGTCAACTTTATTTAGATCAAGTGAAATCTTTATACGAAGAAGATTTCCGCGTTTGTTGGTGCTTAGAGTGGTGAAGTCGTAAGTAACTGCATCCTCTGCAAGTTTGTTTCTGAAAGACAGCTCGGTTTTTACATATTCATGATACCCGGTTTCCAGGTCGTAACAAATTTTTAATTTGCCGCCGTTCATTTTCAGGCTGCGCAGAGAACAGTAATGAGTCTGGGCTAGATATTTGTTGCGGCTGCAGAGATGAATACAGAGATTATCTTTGGAATCAGCACTGAGTACGCCAATGTACTCTGTTGGGCGGATGGCGGAATCCTCATCAAAATAGATTTCCTCAGTAAAGAGATGAAAGTTGTTCCACGGAGCAGCTTTCTGACTCTTATCCTTTAATAGAAAAAGTTCGGCTTTCTGATCATGGACTCCGAGAATATAAATTCGAAATTCTTTGCTGCGTCTGAACTCAAAATGAGATCTTAAAGAAGAAAGGTTCAGAATCAGTGAGGTATCAGATATGGAAAAGTCCAATGGTGCAGACTCAGAAAACTCTGTTTCCTTTATTATAATAGAAAGATCTTCGTAATTACCGAAAGAAAAGTCCTTAACTGTCAATATAGCTTTATCCGCTGAAATAGAAGAGACTTCCACAGAAACAGTTCCGTTCGGATTCTTGTAATTCAAAGATGAAAGTGTTTGGTTATCTGGTATCATAATTCCTCCAAGGTAAATAAGTATTGTAATTATATTCTGTTAAACTTTAAAAGGATATACATTTTTAACAAGTAATACAATCATAACATAATCTTAACAAACTTTAAATATTTTCTGTAAAAGTAAATTTATTTTTTGGTTATATTAAAGATGCAGAAAAAGTTAAAAAAGGTATTGACACGCGTGGGGAAGTGTGATAGATTAACATAGAACGCTGCCGAAGACAGTAGGTGCCGTAAGGCATAAGGATTAAAACGCCTACCGAGGACTAAGTATTCTATTTAAGATTACAGAGACCTTACTGTCATGCAGTAAGGCTTTTTTTATGTTTTGACGCGGCGGTATATCAAAATCTATAAGGAGGTGTACCATTTATGGCAAAAGTAGAACTGAAACAACCAATCGTAGATGAAATCGCAAACAGCATTAAAGACGCACAGGCAGTAGTACTTGTTAACTACAGTGGTCTTACAGTTGAACAGGATACAATTCTGCGTAAGGAGTTAAGAGAAGCTGGTGTTCAGTATAAAGTATACAAAAACACTATGATGAACCGTGCTTTTGCAGGAACAGCATGTGAAAGCCTTTGCCCACATCTGGAAGGAACAAACGCTCTGGCTATTTCCGCAACAGATGCTACAGCACCGGCAAGAATCCTTGCTAAATATGCAAAACAGTTCCCAGCTCTTGAGCTGATCGCAGGTGTAGTTGAAGGTAACTACAACGATCAGGCTGGAATCCAGGCACTGTCCCAGGTTCCGTCCAGAGAAGAACTTCTTGGAAAACTTCTTGGAAGTATCCAGTCTCCTATCACAAACTTCGCTCGTGTGCTTAATCAGATCGCAGAGGCACAGGGTGGCGCTGATACAGAGGCAGCCGCTGAGTAAATCCCAGCATTATTAAAACAAATCTTAAAAAATGGAGGAAAATTAAAATGGCAAAATTAACAACAGAAGAATTTATTGCAGCAATCAAAGAATTATCTGTATTAGAATTAAATGAACTCGTAAAAGCTTGCGAAGAAGAATTCGGTGTATCCGCAGCAGCAGGTGTTGTAGTAGCAGCAGCTGGAGCAGCAGAAGCAGCAGAAGAGAAAGATGAGTTTGACGTAGAGCTTACAGAGGTTGGCGCTAACAAAGTTAAAGTTATCAAAGTTGTTCGTGAAGCAACAGGATTAGGATTAAAAGAAGCTAAGGACTTAGTTGATGGAGCTCCTAAGATCCTTAAAGAAGCAGCTGACAAAGCTACAGCTGATGATATCAAAGCTAAACTTGAAGCTGAAGGCGCTAAAGTTACTCTTAAATAATTTCATTATTTTTGAAGAATTAGCTATTTTAAAGCCATGGTGTATGTGCACCATGGCTTTTTGTGTACTTTATGCAAAAATATGTTATTTTTTTATTTTTGTCGGTAAAAATAACGAATAACCATTGCTTTCACTGGAAAAAGAATGTACAATAGTGATAATACGAAAATAGAAAAGGTGCGAACCACATGAAGAACAAAACGCAGGAAAACGAAAAGAAAACGATAATTCCAAAACAGAAAAAACAGCGGTCAGTGAAAAAGGAGAAAAGCGCAGTGACAAAGAAAACTGCTAAAAAAACCAGAAACAGCAGCATGGCAGTGAAACTGGTAGCAATTCTTGTACTGATGGTTGCTGTGACCATGGTATCAAATGTGATTAACTATGATGCAATGGTGAAGATGAACCATTCAATCAAAGATGTCACAGACAGCAAAGTGCCGGATCTGCAGAATGCTTACAACATACAGTATAGTCTTGAAGCAGTGCAGAAGGATTTCTATCGTTATCTTGCGACAACAAAAGGTGAGACAAGCCATACAGAAGCCAGAAATGATTATGCAGCGGATCGGGAGGCTGTGGCTGATCTTGTGCAGCAGATGTATGATGCCACAGAGGGTGACGGACAGAAACAGATTATGCAGAAAATCTATGATGGTGTGAACAACGTTCTGGAACGTATGGACAATGCCATGGAAAAATACGACGATGGAAAGACTGGAAAAGTTTCCATCGAAGTCAATGTGATCCGTGTCTGCATGGAAGAGGTGAATACTTATATTACCGGAATCCAGCAGAAGAGTGTGAATGAGATGGATGAGGCAACAGCCCAGTCACATGCTACCTATCAGGCAGTTTCCAAGGTGTGCGTTGGAATGGCTGCGGTATCTATTCTTGTTGGAATAGCTGGAATTCTTGTTATTCTGATCGGCGTTGTGAAACCAATGCGCGCAGCAACCAGAGATCTCATGAAGATGATCACTGAGATTGATGGGGGAAGTGGTGATCTTACTGCACATCTGAAGGTCAGAGGCAACGATGAGATCGGACAGATGGTCCGGGGATTCAATCAGTTTATAGATGTGTTGAGAAATCTGATCGAGAAGATAAAAAAAGGTTCCGGAGAACTCGAACATACAGCGGCGAGTGTTGACGACGGAATCCGCGCAGCGGGCGATAAGATCACAGGTACATCTGCAACGATGGAACAACTGGCAGCCAGCATGGAGGAAGTATCCGCAACCGTTATTAATATTACTGAAAATATTGAGAGCATCCGAAAAGACATCACAGTTATGGCAGATAAGACAGGAGAGGGACTTGAACGTGTGGACAGTATCCGCCAGAAGGCAGAGGGGATGAAGGCAGATGCAGCTGCAAGCCAGGTGTCTGCAGCCGATATGGTGGCGCGTATTTCAGGAGAACTTTCCACTGCGATTGAACAGAGCAAACAGGTGGAAGAGATTAATAAGCTTACAGATGAGATCTTGTCAATTTCTTCACAGACAAATCTTCTTGCATTGAATGCTTCCATTGAAGCAGCAAGAGCCGGGGAAGCCGGAAAAGGCTTTGCGGTCGTTGCAGATGAGATTCGGAAGCTTGCGGATGAAAGCAGAAATACAGCTAATGGAATTCAGAATATCAGTAAGATGGTAACAGAATCGGTAGAAAACTTAGCTGGAAATGCGGGCAAGATGCTTGATTTTGTAAATCAGGACGTCTTGAATGACTACAAGGGAATGGTTGAATCCGGTGAGACTTACAATGAGGATGCCGTACAGATGAATGAGATGATGCAGGATCTTCAGAGTGTAGCAGAGAATCTCCGCCGGGCTGCAAATGAAATTTCGGAGGCTGCAGATGGCGTATCCAATGCAGTGAACCAGAGCGCAGCGGGCGTGTCTAATGCGGCAGAGTATACTTCTGAACTTGCAGGTCATATGACCGGAATCAACGAATCTGTCGAGAAGAATGTGAACATCGCAGAATCATTGAAGAATGAAGTCGCAGGATTCCAGTGTGAATAAATGATAGCGACTGCAGCTTTGAAATAATACATAAGACAAAATAGAAATATAAGACACTATATATAGAAGAAACAGATACACAAAATACTACAAGTAGGTATCTGTTTCTTCTTTTTTATAAATACTAATAAATTTATTAGAAAAAATGAAATTTGTCTTGACGATTTTGCTTGACTTGATATATAATATACGTTGCACTATTGTGGTGCAGTAGGCTTATAGCCATAAGATGTGAGTGTTCACATACCGTATATACAGGCGGTAGATGCAATACAACAGGCAATTTGTTTGTTGAGAATAAAAACGAGAGGTGAAACGTCAATGGAGAAAAACAGAATACGTCCGGTGAAAGCCGGAAAAGGCATGCGTATGAGTTACTCAAGACAGAAAGAGGTATTGGAAATGCCAAACCTTATAGAAGTTCAGAAAGACTCCTATAAGTGGTTTTTGGACGAAGGCTTAAAAGAAGTTTTCGACGATATCTCTCCGATTGCAGATTACAGCGGTCATCTGAGTCTGGAATTTGTGGATTTTACATTATGCGAAGATGATGTAAAGTACACAATCCCTGAGTGCAAAGAAAGAGACGCAACATATGCAGCACCTTTAAAGGTAAAGGTAAGACTTCACAACAAAGAAACTGATGAAATCAACGAGCATGAAATTTTCATGGGCGACCTTCCTTTGATGACTGAAACTGGAACTTTCGTAATCAATGGTGCAGAGCGAGTAATCGTCAGCCAGTTGGTTCGTTCCCCTGGTATCTATTATGGTATCGCTCACGATAAAGTGGGTAAACAATTGTATTCTTGTACTGTAATTCCAAACCGTGGAGCTTGGTTAGAGTATGAAACAGACTCCAATGACGTATTTTACGTTCGTGTAGATAGAACCAGAAAAGTGCCGATCACAGTATTGATCCGTGCGCTTGGTGTTGGAAGCAACCAGGAAATCATTGATTTATTTGGTGAGGAACCTAAGATCGTTGCAAGTTTTGGCAAGGATGTTGCTACAAATTACGAAGGAAAAATACCGGATGTTTCAGAGGTTAAGGTGGTATCGCTCAATCTGGACTATACGCTCCGCTATACCGAACCGGATGATATTCAGAAGATCATAGATCTCCAGAAAGAGATCCTGGCACAGAAAGAAGAGTGCCTGAGCGCAGAGAACCAATATTATCTCTCAATCACATATACCCTGAAGGATGGTAAGAAGCTGCGGAGAAGTTATACAGTTCCGGTTGGGCAGGCTGCGGCTGCGGACAAAGATTCTGTCGTCGCAAAAGTGACTGCGTTAGAGAGTGATCCGAATAAGATGATGCAGAACATGTTTGGCAATTACTATAAGACGAATGAGTATTATGCCGGCAGTATTTCATTTGTAGATGAGAACGGCAGAACAGAGGATTACCGTTTTACACAGGAAGAGCTTGACGCTGTCATGGAGGCGGTGCAAAAAGATGTGGAAGCGGGAAACATGACGGATTATCAACTTTATTCGCTCCGTGCCGGTGATGAGGATAACACGTACAGGGATCGTTATTTTAACAATCTGGATATCAGTTTTTATAATCCGGACGGTATCATCTGGAATTACAGTTCTTACAGTGTGGATGGGGTTGATGAGACAGAAGCGGTGCTGACAGGGGAGAAGACTGCAGAAGAGGCAGAAGCTTATTTCCCAAACAGTGACAGCGCCTATGTTGAGTTCGGAAGCAAATGCACAAACATTATTGAGACATTGAAAAAACTTGGGATTTTGAACAGTGAGCGAAAACTTATGACTTATGATGAGTATGACGCACTGATGAATCCGGTTACGGCAGTAAGGGAAAAAGGAATACCGCACATTTCCTAGACAAAACGCATAGTTCAGAAAAAAGATGGAATAAATATTGTTATTCCATCTTTTTTATTGTAAACTGTTATTGTTATTTTTAGCGTAACGGTAGAAAGCCATTTAAGGTTATAACAGGAAAGTAGTGGAGATCCCAGTTCTTTCCGTGATACATGAGAAAAGGAGTTTTATCAATGAGTAAACCAGTCGTAGCGATTGTTGGACGCCCGAATGTAGGAAAGTCTACGTTATTTAATGCACTTGCAGGTGAGCGTATTTCAATTGTACAAGATACACCGGGCGTTACAAGAGACCGTATTTATGCGGAGGTGTCATGGTTAGATCACAATTTTACCATGATCGATACCGGAGGTATTGAACCGGACAGTAACGATATTATTTTATCACAGATGAGAGAGCAGGCAGAGATCGCGATCGCAACTGCAGACGTGATCATGTTTATTGTCGATGTCAGACAGGGCTTGCAGGATTCGGATTCCAAAGTTGCAGATATGCTGCGCCGTTCTGGCAAACCAGTCGTGCTGGTCGTCAATAAAGTGGACAGCTTTGAAAAGTATATGGCAGATGTCTATGAGTTCTATAATCTTGGAATCGGAGATCCGTTCCCGGTTTCTGCCGCTTCCATGTTGGGACTTGGAGATATGTTAGATGAAGTGGTGAAATATTTCCCGGAATATAAGAAAGATGACGAGGAGGACGACCGTCCGAAGATCGCCATTATCGGAAAACCGAATGTTGGAAAATCATCCCTCATCAATAAACTGGCGCAGGAGGACCGCGTCATTGTATCGGATATCGCAGGTACAACCAGAGATGCAATCGATACTGATATTAAGTACAATGGAAAAGAATATGTGTTTATCGATACCGCAGGATTGAGACGTAAGAATAAGATCAAGGAAGAGATCGAGCGTTACAGTATTATCCGTGCAGTGACAGCCGTTGAGCGTGCAGATGTCTGTATTATTGTGATCGACGCTACCGAGGGCGTGACCGAGCAGGATGCCAAGATCGCGGGAATCGCACATGACCGTGGAAAGGGAATCATCATCGCAGTCAATAAATGGGATGCGATTGAAAAAGATGATAAGACCATCTACCGCCATACTGAGAAAATCCGTGATATCTTAAGCTTTATGCCGTATGCGGAGATTATTTTCATCTCTGCAAAATCAGGACAGCGTCTCAATAAGATTTTTGAGACGATCGATGTCGTAATTGAGAATAACAGTATGCGTGTGGCAACCGGTGTATTGAATGAAATCGTTACCGAGGCAGTTGCGATGCAGCAGCCGCCATCGGATAAGGGAAAGAGACTGCGTATTTAT
>ENA-OPEA01000962-OPEA01000962.1-human-gut-metagenome-genome-assembly--contig:-NODE-962-length-13874-cov-2.917143_pt1 | contig 13874 bp, 8 predicted proteins | sample MGYA00241623_ERZ501509 | MGnify/ENA primary metagenome ERZ501509 (study PRJEB25962, sample SAMEA2042571) | human gut metagenome | biome: human gut; feature: human-associated habitat; material: faeces... | reverse complement strand
GGCCATCCGTTAATGCCCTGTGAAAATCCTGCGCCTTCGGGATTCCCATCTGGTCAATGGCAAATTCCAGGCTCCTTCGTCCGCCGGCCTCTTCATGACAGATTCCGTATATTTTCTGCACATCATAATATGTGACCGGTCCTGGAAGCAGCGAAAGCATTCCATAATACTTCATATTTCGCTGTAGTTCCATAACATCCTGATTTCCCCAGGTACAGAAAACATATTCCTCTCCGCACCACTTCAGAAATTCTCTGACCGCCTGCTGGAAAGGTACTCCATCAGCAAGATCCTTATAATCCACATGGATCACTTCATGTATGCTGTCATGAATCCAGTTATATACCTGTGGCTTCACAAGTCTCTGAAAAACATCCACAACTTCCCTCTGCTCATTCATTTTCACAGCACCGATCTCAATGATCTCAAAAGGCAGACGACTGTTGGAATATTTTTTTCCACCGGGACTCTGATTCCACTCCAGGTCAAAAACAATATAATTCATACAGTATTTCCTTCTTTTTATTTAAACAGTTACTTTGGATTTACTCTGTTGTCTAGTATAACAGACAGACTCTTTTCTTTCAACACAAGCAGAAAAAGACCGGTACAATTCTCTGCACCGGTCTTTCCTGCTTATAATATTATATTTTTACGGAAACAAATTTTCCCGCAAGAAACCTCTTTTAATGACAGTTAATTAAGGAATCCAAAGAACTGTTCGTAAGCAGTTCCATCCGCCTGCTGATTCTCAAAATCCTGCAGAAGGCTGTCCGTACTCTGGTCTTCCTGATCCTGTGAATCGTCCTGAGAATCCTCAGCCTGCGCATCATCTTTAGATGATGTATCCTTTGAATCGCTGGAATCTGCATCCGGATTCTCACCGAGTGTTACTGTAACTTTCTTCTCTTTATAAGAATCACCATCTGCAACTTCCAGAGTTACCTCTACTTCTTCACCTGGTTCATAGTACTCAAGACGGCTTACCAGTTCATCAATACTGCGAACTCTCTTACCATCAAATTCTGTGATGATAGATTTCTCTTTGATTCCGGCTTTGTCTGCTGCTCCGCCATCTGTTACTTCAGATACAAGAACACCTTCCGGAACTCCATAATACTGGGAAGCTTCATCACTTACAGACATACCTGTGATACCAAGTACACCATGGTTATCTACTTTATCTCTAGGTGTTTCATTCATCAGCTGCTCCAGAGTATCTGTTACATCTGAAATTGCAATCGCATAACCCATACCTTCAACTTCTGTGGAAGCAAGTTTTGCAGAGTTGATACCAACCACTTCTCCATCCATATTCAGAAGAGCACCGCCACTGTTACCAGGGTTAATTGCTGCATCTGTCTGAATCAGATTTGTTGCATCAGAATCTTCGTCCTGCTCGATACCTTCATCATTCATTTTGCGGTTCTTTGCACTGACGATACCGGTTGTTACAGACTGTCCGTATCCGAGAGCATTACCAATGGCGACAACCTGCTCACCGACTTTCAGATCGTCAGAACTTCCGATCGTAGCTACTGCGATCTGATCCATCGTATCATCGGAAATATCAGAAAGAGGTACCGAAACCACTGCAAGGTCTTTGTCTTCATCATATCCGTTTACTGTTGCCGCATAAGTCTCGCCATCGATGCAGGTGACAGATACGGTATCTGCTCCACTTACTACATGATAGTTGGTAGCGATCAGAAGATTGTCGTCATTCTTGCCAACAATAATACCGGAACCGCTTCCCTCAACTTCCTGCTGAGTGGTATATCCCTGACTTCCACCAAATCCATAATATCCAAGATAGTTCTGTACATCCTGAACCGATTTTGTTGTAATAGATACAACAGATTTCATTCCTTCTGCTGCGATATCAGAGACATCCAGACTTCCTTTTGTCTTTGATTCAGAGTCATCTTTGCTTTCCTCTTTGTCATCTGATTTCTTATCAGAACTCTTCTTCTTTGATTTTGTCTGAAGAAATGTTGTATTTTCTTTATTGGATGCAGCTTCTACTGTGCTACTGTTCCATCCGGTCAGTGTATTGATTCCTTCAAAGGAGCCTGCTGCAAGTCCGCCGGCAAGTACTGCACAAAGTGCAATTCCGGCTGCTTTCTTTACTCTTTTTCTCATTCTTTCTTTTGGATCGTTATCGTTATTCATATTGTTATTCATATCATTGTTCATCATTACGTTGTTGTTTTTATCGCTCATCAAAATCCCCTCCTTAGGATCATTACTGTTCACTTCATAAATCATTTCCCGTGAATAGCTATCTCTGTTTCTGTTTTCCTTTTATGCTTAAGAGTATAGAGATGATTTGTGTTTACTTTGTGGGAAAAATGTGATGAAATTGTTAATTCTGGAAACTTCATCTTCCGCCAAAAGCAACATTATCCAAAAAGAGCCACATCCGCTTTTACAGATGTGACTCTATATAATCAGAACACTCTTCTATTATGCATATAAGACTGCCTTTATGCAACCCCTTTTTCTTCCAGCCAGTCGAGAAGAACCAGTTTGCCCTGTTTCTTTCTTCTTGCCATATGGTTGAGCTGAAGGATTGTTAATATTGAGAAAATAATCGTCAGTCCGATCAGAACGATTACAGCCTGACGGATGCTCTCTCCTCCGCATATCGTGCTGCGGAATGCATTTACTGTATAAGTAAACGGCAGATAATAGTGAATCTTCGCCACAAAGGACGGTGAGATCTCAACCGGATAAGTTCCGGCAGATCCTGCAAGCTGAACAACCATGAAGATCAGCATCAGGAAACTTCCTACCTTACCAAATGTAATGTTGAAGAAGTACATAATAGATGTAAAGCATGCACCAGTCAGTGCTGCAAACAGGATTGTCTTCGTCATTTCTACCGGAGTAAATCCATCAAATACATGAAGCAGAAGAATCAGAAGTACGCCCTGAAGGATTGCTACCGGATAAAGTACAGAAGCTTTACTTGCCCACCATGCAAATCCGGATTTCAGTTTTCCTTTATACTCTGTAAGCGGATACATCAGGCAGAATGCCAGGCATCCTACCCAGAGACCTACAGACATCATATAAGGTGCCATCGCGTGACCGTTGTTTTCTACTGTTGTGATCTTTGTTTCTTCATCTGTGATCGGTGTTGCAAACATGCTGATCGTATCATCAGATGCATTTGTTTCTTTTACTTCTTTTGCACCGTCATTCAGACTGGTTGCAAGTGTATCAGAACCATCTTCCAGTTTTGTGATACCATCGCCCAGTTCTTTGGAACCGTCATAAAGCTTGGAGGAACCATCCTGAATCTGTCCGGCTCCGTCTGCAAGCTGGTCAGCACCACTGTTAAGCTTACTGTTATTGGAAACCAGTTTCTGTGTTCCTGCATGAAGTGTCTGTGTACCGGATGCAAGCTGTTCGGCTCCATCTGCGAGTGTCTTTGCTCCATCTGCAAGCTGCTGTGTTCCACTTGTCAATGCTTTGTTATTGCCGGCAAGAGTAGCTACACCATCTGTATATGTTTTCAGTCCATTGCTGAGAGTTGTCACACCAGATGCAAGTGTCTTTCCACCGACACTCAGCTGGCTGATACCGGATGTCACACTGCTTCCGGCTGCTTTCAGACTTGCAGCTCCTGTTGTCAGAGTTTCATCATTTGCTGTCAGAGTTTCAAAACCTGTGTTCAGTGCTTTTACACCGGCTGCTGCCTTCGGGAAATCTTTTGTTCCTGCTTCCAGTGTATCCAATGCAGAAGAAACGCTTCCTGTGCCTGCATTCACTTTCTGTGCACCTGCATAAAGCTGATTTACTGCTGCAGTTACCGTATTGATCGGATCAGAAGGTACTTCCGGAATCGAAGAAACTCCTGCTTCCATCTGTTTTGCTCCGGCACTCATCTGAGAAGCACCATTGCTCATATCAGAAGATTTTGTTTTTAATGTCTCTGCTCCACTGTTCAGTCCGGCTGCTGCCTGATTTAACTGTGACGCTGTATCATTTAATGATGCCTGTGCAGATGCCAGCTGGTCAGAAACTGCACTGACAACCGCCTGTGCCTGACCTGTATAACTGTCTGCACTGATTCCATCAACGCCTGCGACTCCTGCATCTGCCTGAGTAAGAGAGCCGATCACCGCACTGAGACTTTCTGCGGAAATCATTCCATTCTCATCAGCCTGACCCTGCAGTGTACTTAATGCTGCTGCAGCATTTGCAATCGTCGCATTCGCGGCTGCTGTCTGGCCGTTTGCCGCCTCAACCTGTGCGTTTGCCGCACTGATCTGATTATTGGCATCCTGTGCACACTGCTGAACGATACCGGTCATACTATTCGCCGCTACAGCAACCGGCTGTGTCGCACTCTGCAGACCGGATGCTGCCTGGGAGATACCTGCACTGGCTGCGCTGATTGTCTCTGCCGTATTCATCCCGGATGCTGCCTGATTCATACCATCTGCCGCACTTGTCATTCCGTTGCTCGCATTTTCCATACCGGCCTTCGCTGTATTCAGACCTGCTGCAAGCTGTTTAATGCTGTCCGCAGTGGTGCTGTCTGACAATGTTTTTAACTGAGAAGCAAGCTGTCCCAGTCCACTTTCCAGCTGCTGTGTTCCACTTGTAAGAGAACTGTTTCCGTCAGAAACTGCTGCATTCAACTGTGAGATTCCTGTAGAAACCTGATCCAGATTTTCCAGTGCAGATAACTGTTTCGCACCTGCTGCAAGCTGTTCTGCACCTGCAACATACTGTGTCACACCATCTGCCAATGTATTTGCTCCGCTGACATACTGAGTAGTACCACTTTTTAATGTATCCAGACCTGTCTCCAGACTCTGCGCTCCGGATGCCAGACTGCTGACTCCGGATGTGATCTGTGCGGAATTGGCATTCAGTGTTGCCACTCCGTCTGTATAACTTTTCACACCATCATTTAATGTATTCACACCATTTGTCAGTGTCGGCACTTTGTCAGTCAGTGTACCAACACCTTCATCAAGCTGTGCTGCACCACTGTCAACCTGCGATACACCATCTGTATATTCTTTCAAACCTTCTGTCAGAGTCTCAGCACCGCTTTTGAAAGTCAGCGTGCTGTCTGCAAGTTTTTTCAGATTGGTTGTAATGGTTTTATTTCCATCAGAGGCTGTTGTCAGACCATCTTTAAGCTCTGTTGATCCATCGGCAGCTTCCTGCATGCCGTCTCCGACCGTACCTATCTGATCGAACACTGTCTGTGTGTATGTTTCTGTTACTTTGGAAGCAACTGCCTCACGAATCTTTGACAGAGCAGTTTCGCTCATTTTGGAAGCAATGTAGTTTGTTCCCGGGTTTGTTTCATATTTCAGTTCCATTTTCTTCGGATTGTCATCCATCAGTGTAGAAGCATCAGAAGAAAAATCTTCCGGAATCGTGATTACCATATAATAGGTTCCATTTTTCAGTCCCTGTTCTGCCTCGTCGCTGTCTACAAAATGGAAATCCAGTGAATCGTTGTCTTTCAGTTCATCTACCATATCTGAACCGACGCTTAACGTCTTTCCATTATATTCTACTGATTTGTCATTGTTGACTACTGCTACCGGGAGTTTATCGAGATTTCCATATGGGTCCCACATGGATTTCAGGAACAGTCCCGCATAGATCACCGGAATAACAATGATCGCCATCACGACAATGATCAGGATCTTATTATTCCATAAGCTTTTCCACTCATTTTTGATCATAATTGTGCCCCTTTCTTTCTAGTAAAAGTCTTTAGCTCTATTAATCAACATCATGTTGCTTTTCTTTGCAATCCGTATTATACTAAACACAGGAAACAGTTACAACCGACAAACATTTTGTTTTTTGTATATTAATGAACATTTTTACAAATTATGTCTATTAGATGTCAAAAATTGACATTTTACATAAAACCTGTTTGTTTTTGATAAAAAGATTGGGGGATTTTTACATGGCAGAAAAAATGGACCGACGTGTCCGCAAAACGAAAGCACAGCTCCGGGAAGGACTTGCCCGGCTCATGCAGAAGAAAAGTATCAAGGAAATTTCCGTAAAAGAACTGGTAGATGAGGTCGATATCAATCGTTCTACCTTTTATCTGCACTATACAGACATTTATCAGATGCTGCACAAAATTGAAGAAGAAGCAATGCAGAATATTACGGAAGTTATGCAGAACCACCCGATTGACCCAGGTAACCCGGATTCCGTACTGCCATTTATTGTCCAGTTCTTTTCCATCATGGATAAAGACCGTGATTTGTGCCTGGCGCTTCTTGGACCACACGGTGATATGGCATTTGTAGAACAGATTGAAAACCTTCTGGCAGAAACTTTTCTGAAACAACTTCCGGACAGATTTCCAAAGAATGATCCGGATATCAAATATCCATATGCCTTTATTCTTAACGGATGTGTTGGACTGATCCGTACCTGGCTGTCTTCGCCACAGAGTGAGTCTCCTGAACAGGTGGCGCGACTGACTTATCATCTGATTGAAAATACCATACAGGGTTATCTGAATATGAAAAAATAATTATAACAGAAAAGAACCCTGCGGATTCTTACAGAAATTTTAAACTCATCTCTGTCCGAAGCTGCAAGGTTCTTTTTATGTAATCTTAATTATGCCATGCCAGACGTTTTACATCTGCATGTACATCACCTGTCATCCAGTCTACATCATTGGTGATCCAGTCCATGATTCCCAGCTGACGCATTTCCCATTCAACGGTCTGCTCTCTGGATTCAACAGTCTCTTCTACTTCCATTGTAGTATCGATCTCATCGTATCCAAAAATATAGCCACCGGCACACCAGATGCTGAAATTACTGTCCGGACCCGGATCTACAGTGTCACCTCTCTGTGCGATCAGTCCGTCATGGCGTCTCTTGTATTCCTCTTCACATCCTGCTTTCAGTTTTGTCATAAACATTCTGTGACGGATCAATTCTTTATTTTCTCTTACAATACCAAAGTTATGATACATCAGTCTCATATCTTCACCCGGTGTGGAAATCCAGTCAAATGTGTCATCGATCTTCGCAGTGATTGCATCTTTTACGCTCACTTCTTCAGCGCTTAATTTTGCTCCATCTTCATTTTCATAATAACCAAAGATCAGGTCTTCTGCATTCCAGATACTGAAATTTTTTACTTTATTTCGATCAAGAAATGTGGTCAGATCCGGCCAGATTTCTCCAAGTTTTTTACGATAGTCGTTCATTTTGCCTGATTTTACTTTCATTGCAAATGCATGTCTTTCCATTATAAAAGGCCTCCTGTCATATGTGTTTGCACCAGGCTTTCCACCTGGATTTATAAAATCAAATTTTCTGATACTGATTTTACCACATCCGTATTCGTAATACAATTTGATTTACGGTAAAATATTACCTGTGAAATCTTTTTGAAAATTCTTTTATTCATGAAACAGAATCTGTGAAAAATACCGCACCATTCCGTCATCTGTCCAGCAGAGCATCCCGGCTGCATCTGCCATTTTCTGCGCATCTACACAATATGCAGACATACAGGAATTATGCTTGTACGGTCCGGCACTCATGATCAGGATATCTGTTTTGCCCTCTGCTATCATCTTCTCTGCAAGTTCTTCAGTCATTTTGTTCTGCAGTAACTTGTCCTTCTTGTACTGTGCAGAATCATGCATGTCTTCCTGCATGGTCTGCAGCACCAGCGTCTTTTCATACTGTAGTGCACGTTGTTTCATCTCTTCTGCTGTTCCGCTCTCCGGAGGACAGGCCGGATTTACATTATAGCAGCCACACAGGTTTTCTTCACAGAATGTCCGATATTCCGGCACAAAAACAAGCTCTTTTGTATCCATAACGGCAGCTCCCGAAAATCCCAGGAAAATTGCCTCTTTCACCAGATCCATATTAAAATCTCCCTTCTGTTGTTATTCATAGTCTTCTATTATACACATCAAAAATAATTTCCTTCTATTATAATGCCACAAAGTGAATTTTGTTGCAATCTTTCAAAGACATGTTATGATTAGCATAAAATACAATTTTACCAGAAAGGACTGCCCATGTACCGTATTTTCATCGTAGAAGATGATGAGATCATCGCCAACCTTCTGAAAAAGAATCTCTGTTCCTGGGGATATGATGTCTCCTGCGCAGAAGATTTTTCCAATATCATACAGGAATTTGCTCACAGAGATCCGCAGCTTGTCCTGCTGGATCTGAAACTGCCTTTTTATAACGGTTTTCACTGGTGTGAGGAGATTCGTCGGATTTCCCAGGTACCGATCATCTTTATTTCCTCTGCATCTGACAATATGAATATGGTCATGGCAATGAGCCGTGGTGCAGACGATTTTATTGCAAAACCATTTGATCTGGATGTGCTGACTGCCAAGATTCAGGCAATCCTGCGCCGTACCTATTCCTTCGGAACTCCGGGAAATGTCCTTGAACATAAGGGTGCTGTCCTGAATCCTTCCCGCTGTACCCTGACCTGGAACGGTCATGATATTGACCTTACGAAAAACGAACTCCGCATTCTGGAGATACTTCTGGAACATGCCGGAAAAGCAGTCTCCAGAGATGCCATTATGACAAAGCTCTGGGAAAGTGACAGCTTTGTTGACGACAATACCCTGACCGTAAATATCACCCGTCTGCGCAAAAAACTGGAAGGGGAAGGACTGAAAGACTTTATCATCACCAAAAAAGGACTTGGATACATGGTATAATGTGCAACTTAAAAGCACTCACCCTATGAAGGATTACTTTATGAAATTATTTCTGGATTATCTGAACAAAATAAAACTACAAATCTTACTGATGCTTTTTCCGACGATACTTACAGGAATGATCTTCCTTCTGTACCAACTTCCAATGGAACCCATTCTGTACATTGCGGTCCTCTGGATTCTGACCGGGCTTGGTACGTGTGCTTTCGGCTTTCATAACTACCAGAAGAACATTCATAATCTTCAGATTATCTCTGCAGCACCGGATATTAATCTGTCCCGTATGGATGCTCCTTCCAACGAAGCCGATGCTCTTCAGCAGGAGATCATGCACAGCCTGAACCGAATGCGAATAGATGCTGAAACTGCTAACCAGAAGACACTGGAAGAAATGACTGATTATTACACGATGTGGGCTCACCAGATCAAGACACCAATTTTTGCTCTGCGTCTGCTCCTTCAGGAAAATCCGGCAGTGAATAAAGAAGCTCTCACTGAACTTTTTAAGATTGAACAGTATGTAGAAATGGTTCTGGGTTATCTGCGCACAGAAGATATGTCCTCGGATCTGAAACTTTCACGCTGTGCCCTTGATTCGATCATCCGTGAACAGATACATAAATATGCCGGAATCTTTATTTCAAAAAAACTGTCTCTGACTTATGAAGGAATTTCAGAGAATGTCCTGACCGATGAAAAATGGCTTGGTTTTGTAATTGGACAAATTTTGTCAAACGCACTCAAATACACCCGTACCGGCGGGATTCGTATTTCTTTGAAAGATGTCCCCGGTAACTCACAAAATACAGAGGATATTTCAAACATGATAAGCCCATCTCCCGTTACACTTATAATCGAAGATACCGGCATCGGTATCCGCAAGGAAGATCTTCCACGTATCTTCGAAAAAGGCTACACCGGAGTCAACGGGCGTGAAAACAACCGTGCAACCGGTATCGGTCTGTATCTCAGCAAGAAAATCATGAAACGTCTCGGTCATCGCATCTATGTAACTTCCGAAGAAGGCAAAGGAACAAAAGTATTCCTGGAATTTTCCCAGAATGTCCTGACCATGTATTAATTAGAAATATCCTAGGAGTTTATGCCTCCATTCGAAACGACCTTACAGAAATGTAAGGTTTTTTCGTATATTGTAACCTGCTTCGATGGCAGAAGCCGGGAAAGATTTCTATACTTACCTTATCAATAAAAAAGAAAGGAGCCCCGGTTATGGCTTTACTAGAAGTAACTAATATCAAAAAAATATACAGCACCCGTTTCGGAGGAAACAAAGTGCAGGCACTCTCCAATGTCACTTTTTCTATAGAAAAAGGGGAATTTGTTGCAATCATGGGAGAATCCGGTTCCGGAAAGACTACCCTCCTCAACATACTGGCATCTCTCGACCGCCCGACTTCCGGAGAAGTTCTCCTCGAAGGAAAAAATATCGTACATCTTACAGAAAAAGAAATCTCGGCTTTCCGAAGAAAAAACCTTGGCTTTGTTTTTCAGGATTTTAATCTGCTGGATACCTTCTCTTTAAGAGATAATATTTATCTTCCACTCGTCCTTGCCGGCGAAGATTACCGAGAAATGGAACAGAAGATCCGCCCGATTGCACAGGCACTGTGTATCACAGAACTTCTGGATAAATATCCTTATGAAGTTTCCGGTGGACAGAAACAGCGTGCAGCGGTTGCCAGAGCTCTGATCACAGACCCGAAGCTGATTCTTGCTGATGAGCCCACAGGAGCCCTCGATTCAAAAGCAGCATCTGCACTGCTTTCCATGTTTGGCGAGATCAATGACGAAGGACAGACGATTCTGATGGTCACACACAGTGCACAGGCTGCCAGCCATGCATCCAGAGTCCTTTTTATTAAAGATGGAGAAGTTTTTCATCAGATTTATAAGGGCAGTAAATCCCGCCAGGAAATGTATCAGATGATTGCCGATACGCTTACCATACTGACGACAGGCGGTGAATATCATGCGTAAAGGAATCTTCTCAAAACTGGCAGTTCAGAACATCCGCAACAATAAAAGCACCTACATTCCTTACATGATCACCTGTATCTTCTGCATCGCCATGATCTATATGATGGAATTTTTACGCGACTGTCCAACGCTGGATCAGGCTGTTCGCCATGCCGCAGAAGTACGAATGATTCTCTCTACAGGAGAAGTTGTTGTTGTGATCTTCTGTGTGATCTTTCTAATCTACAGTAACAGTTTCCTGATGAAAAGAAGGCAGAAAGAAATCGGACTTTACAATATTCTTGGACTGGAAAGAAATCATATCGGCATTGTACTGTTACTGGAAACGATTTTTACAACGATCCTTTCCCTCACTGGTGGAATCGCAATCGGAATCCTTGCCAGTAAACTGTCACTTCTCCTTCTTCTGAGACTGCTGCATATTCCGGCAGTACTTGGATTTTATATTTCCACAAAGGGAATTATTACTTGTCTTCTGATGTTCGGTGCCATTTTCCTGTTGATTCTTCTTCTGAATCTCAGAAGGATTCATTTAAGCCGCCCGGTAGAATTACTTCGTGGCAACAACACGGGAGAAAGAGAGCCGAAAGCAAAATGGCTTATGGCACTGCTTGGTTTTATCTGTCTTGGTATCGGTTATTACCTTGCCATCACAACAGAATCACCAATTAAAGCAATCTCAATCTTCCTGCTTGCCGTAATCCTTGTTATGACAGGAACCTATCTGCTTTTTACTGCAGGCAGTATTGTAATTCTGAAGTTTCTTCGCCGCAGAAAAAGCTTTTACTACAAGACTGGAAATTTTATCAGTATTTCCGGTATGCTTTACCGTATGAAGCAGAACGCTGTCGGGCTGGCCAGCATCTGTATCTTAAGTACCGGAGTTTTGCTCATGATCTCCATGACTGTCTCTATCTATTTTGGTATGAATGATATCATGGTAAACCGTTACCCATACGATACCGATATCTCCATTACCGGTGTCGGTGAAGAGGAATGCCAGACTGCAATAGAAACATTTGAAAAAGCAATTTCTGACAACAAGGTTCCTGTAGACAAAAAAGCCGAAGAAATTTATCTCACAATCATCAGTCGTATAGATCACGGGCAGATTCAGATTGCTGAGCCAAGTACTTTAACGGAGTCTGGTTCTGTACTAACTCTTTCTCTTCTTCGTCAATCCGAATATAAGAAACTTACCGGTACAGATCCGGTATTACAGGATGGAGAGATTCTTGCATGGGCTTCAAAGATGACTGAAAAATCGGACTCTCTCACAGTCAATGATTCTGTTTTCTCTGTAAAAAAATGGCTGGAGAATTCTCCTCTGACCTGCGGTCGCGATATCGTCTATAGAAATGCAGTATTTGTTGTCACTGATTCTGATTTTGAAAAGTTTGATAAAATGCGAACAGAAATGTATAAGAATACCTCAGCTACCCCTGCTGGACAGGATCTGACCGTTCATCTTGGTCTGAATATCACCGGCTCCGATGAAACAAAAATTGCCTATGGTACACCGGTACTGGATGCAATAAAAGCTCTGCAAGATAATGGACAGCTGTCGGATAACTCCTGGATCACTTCCGGAATCCGTGCACAGGAATATGATTCCTACTACGCAGATAACGGTTCCCTTCTGTTCATCGGAATTTTCCTCGGATCACTTTTCCTTCTCGGTACAGCGATGATCATCTACTACAAACAGATCTCGGAAGGATACGAAGACCAGAATCGTTTTGAGATCATGCAGAAAGTAGGACTGAGCCATCGCGAAGTCAAAAGCTCAATCCGACGTCAGATCCTGATGGTATTTTTCCTTCCGCTTCTCATGGCAATGCTTCATATTTCCATGGCATTTCCACTGATCCGCCGGATGCTCCTGCTGTTCGGCATGACAAATACCAGATTGTTCATCGGCTGTACCGCCGGTACGGTGCTGATCTTTGCACTGGTATATGGCCTGATCTATCTTATGACCGCAAAATCGTATTATCATATCGTAGAACGAAGATAACAACATATAAAGTAAGCCCCTCACTTGCAGAATCTCATCTGTAAATGAAGGGCTTATATCATTTCATAATTAATCTAATTTCAAGATCAGATATTCAGAAGGTCGCTGAATACTTTCAATGCTCCGTCTGTCTCGTGTGCAAGAACACGTTTTGCAAGGACTTTACCAAGCTGAACGCCTTCCTGGTCAAAGCTGTTTACATTCCACAGGAATCCCTGGAACATAACTTTGTTTTCGAAGTGTGCAAGGAGTGCGCCAAGGCTTGCCGGATTTACCTGCTCGCCGATGATGATGCTGGACGGACGTCCGCCTTCGAAGTTCTTATTGCGATTGTCATCTGCTTTACCGCATGCAAATGCAACGATCTGAGCTGCTACGTTTGCACAGAGTTTCTGCTGGCTTGTGCTGTCCTGGATCACTACATCTGTACCCATCTGGTTGTTCTTAAATCCGATAAACTGAAGCGGTACGATGTCTGTTCCCTGATGCAGGAGCTGATAGAAGGAATGCTGTCCATTTGTTCCTGGCTCTCCGAAGATAACCGGTCCTGTCACATAATCTACAGGCTCACCGAAACGGTTTACAGATTTTCCGTTGGATTCCATATCAAGCTGCTGTAAATGTGCCGGGAAACGGCTCAGTGCCTGTGAATATGGAAGAACAGCTGTGCTTGGATATCCGAGGATATTTCTTTCATATACACCGATCAGTGCATCCAGCATAGCCGGGTTCTGCATAACATCTTCGTTTTTAGCAAGTTTATCTTCTTCTGCTGCACCTTCAAGGAATTCTGCAAATACTTCCGGTCCGAATGCCAGAGATAACACAGCACCACCAACTGCAGATGTAGAAGAATAACGTCCGCCGATATCATCATCCATAAAGAATGCTGCGAGGTAGTCATCGCTCTTTGCAAGAGGAGATGTCTCACTTGTAACTGCGATCATATGTTTGGAAGCATCCAGACCTGCATTCTTCAGAGCATCTTTAACAAAAGATTCGTTTGTCAGTGTTTCAAGGGTTGTACCTGATTTGGAAACCAGTACAAAAATGGAATGTGCAACATCGATAGAATTCAGAACTGCTGCCGCATCATCCGGATCTACGTTGCTGATGAATTTTGCTTCCATTTTGAA
>ENA-OPEA01000947-OPEA01000947.1-human-gut-metagenome-genome-assembly--contig:-NODE-947-length-13983-cov-4.935526_pt1 | contig 13983 bp, 10 predicted proteins | sample MGYA00241623_ERZ501509 | MGnify/ENA primary metagenome ERZ501509 (study PRJEB25962, sample SAMEA2042571) | human gut metagenome | biome: human gut; feature: human-associated habitat; material: faeces... | reverse complement strand
TGGGCAACCGCCCGCTCCCCCTCTACGAAGCCGAGCTGCTGACCAGCGACGCATATATCGAGCGCTTCATGGCCCCTGCCGGACTGACGGGACTGTGGCAAGTGGAGAAACGAGGCGGTGCCGGGAAGATGTCGGCCGAAGAGCGCAAGCAACTGGACATTAAGTACGCCAAAGAATTTTCATTCTGGCTGGACATGAAGATACTGTGCAAGACGCTGACGGCGTTTGTGCAGAAAGAGAATGTATAAAAAGAAAGATAACTCATGAATAACAAAAATCCAATGATAATAAAGATACTACATGCCGTTGTTTGTTGTTTCTCCTTTTCGGGACTGTTCCTCCTACCGATAACCGTACAAGCACAACAAGAGATAACACGGGAGGAACGCGTCAAGATGCTGGAAAAATTGAAGACGGAAGACGAAAAATGGGAAGATGCCACTATGCAGATTTCAAATGCCGTTCCCTTGAATCTGACAGAGCTGGAACTCCCACCACTCTCCGTATTTCTGGATGCTATCGTAGAAAATGCCACTGTAAAACGTGCCCAGTCCCAAGTAGAACAAGAAAAAAATGAATATCGCCTGCAAAAACGAGACTGGTGGAACAACATCAAGTTGAATGGAGCATATTCATACGGACGGTATAATATCATAGGTAATGCCAGCGATGAGTTCACCCCTATGTATCAAACCACCATGTCAAGTGCCCAGCACAATTTCAATGTCGGGGCAAGTGTCAGTATCCCAGTAGGTGATTTTGTAAATAGAAGACTAAAATTGAAAAAATATAAGTACAACATTGAACAACAGCAATATGTACAAGAAGAGGTGATGGAAGAACGACGTTTGAGAATACTAGAAGCATATAACGCAGTGACAGAGCAATTGTCAACCATCCGTGCCAAGGCTGAAAGTGCCGCAATGTACAATGCACAGATGAAAATCTCAGAGAACGACTTCATACAAGGTCTGATAGATCTCAAGTCGCTGTCATTGGAGCGCGCACGGCGAACCGGTGCTGTTACGAACTATGAACAAAGTCGTGTTGCTTTGCACAACTCTATTGTATTGCTGGAAATGCTGACCAATGTAAAAATCATTAAGGAATAAAATATTATGGAGCTTTCCCTCTTTATAACTCAATTCTTCTACCGCATCCGCTATTGGCTGCTGTGGGGAAGTTTATTAGTCACAGGACTCGTCATTTATTTTACCCAATTCCTGCCTTTCAGCTATACGGTAGAGGGCAGCCTCTATGCCGGAGTAACGAATGAAGTTTCCATTGACGGAAGTACTGTCAGCGGAACAATGGTGAACGGAACATTTGACAATCTGATAAACATAGCCAAATCACAAGGTACACTGTCCAAAGTATCAGTCCGTTTATTAGCCAATGCGCTGACTTATGGAGAAGAATGGAAAGATAATCATTATATCCAAGCCAAACATTATCGCCAATTGTTGGAAGAAACCCCCAAAGAAGTCTTAGCATTAGTAGACCGGAAAAGTTTAGAAAAAACAACTGAGAATTTATTCAAATACCGTCAGGAAAAGCCGAATAACTTTGTTTATTCCCAGTTCAACCGTGGTGGCTCCTTCTACAGTGCCAAGGCATTGGATGAAATTATAGTAGAGCGCGCCGGTGTAAGTGACATAATCAATTTGACCTATACCTCGGCAGACCCGGGCATAACCCAGCAGACACTCATCATACTTATTGACGAGCTCTCCAAAGCTTACGAAATACTTCGTTTCAAATCAACAAATGATGTAATCAAATACTTTGAAGAGCAGGTGCGTCTTGCAAAAATCAGGCTCAATACAGAAGAAAATGATTTAATGCAGTATTGTGTACAAGAGCGTGTCATTAATTATGGCGAAGAGACCGAAGCGCTGTCAGCCACACGCTATGCTGTAGATGACCGTCTGGAATTAGTAATGCGCGAATACGAAGGTGCTGCGGCATTACGTAGAATGTTGGATGAAAAGATGGATATCCGTGCCCAGATTATCCGCAACAACACCAACTTGTTACAGCAGCTAGACAAAGTCAGCAAGTTGAACCAAAGTATCATGGAAGAAGAGATATTCACTTCTGACAAAGTGGCCAACAAATCGAAAGAGCTGTCAGAGAAGAAAAAGGCTTTGAAGCGGGCAGAAAGCGATATCAGCCATATATCCGACAATTTGAACGAGTTCAATTTCTCCAAAGAAGGAGTCGGCATCCAGGATATGGTTTCTGAATGGTTGAAAGCATCAATCAACGAAGCCAAAGCCGGCGCAGAGCTTAAAGTCCTTAAAAGGCGCCAACAGGATATTTTTGACCAATACAGCCACATGTCCCCCATAGGTACACAAGTCACCCGCAAGGAACGTGCCATCGGCATTGCCGAAGACAACTACCGTACCCAGCTGAAAGGGCTGGCAGATGCCAATCTTCGTCTGAAGAATATCGAGATGAACACCAGCAACCTGCAAAATATAGCCCCCCCTGAATATCCTTTGAACGACAATGGTAGAAAACGGTTCATATATGTTCTTGTAGCATTCTTGGGAAGTATATTATTCATCACGACCTACTTCCTCATCATAGAATTGTTGGATCGCACCTTACGTGACCCGATACGCAGCAAGCGCTTGACCGGCCTGTCTACAATTGCGGCATTCAATGGTGTCAGCAATCTGAAGTTCCGTGGGTTCCTGAAAGCATGCAATCGTCTTGCAGCAGCCTACAGTTGTCGTCAGTTGAACCGTTATGTTGCTTCCGGTCGTCCTACCGTCTTCAGTTTGTTCAGTATGGATTCCGGTGAGGGAAAGAGCTATTTGAGCAAATTTTTTGCAAACTATTGGGAAGAACAAGGACTCAAAGTGCGCATAGTAAAAGCAGGGATTGATTTCGACATAGAATCCCGCCAATACATAGAGGCACAGCAATTATCAGACTTCTGGATTCCTAATGAAGCAGAGGTTTCAGCCGACATCATACTTATTGAATACCCTGCAGTCAGCCGGGCATCATTACCACTGCCCGTATTAAAGCAAGCGGATGCCAATTTACTGATAGCCAACGCATGCCGTTTGTGGAGTAGTAGCGATAATGCGACCTTTACTCCTATCAAAGAAGCGATAAAAGATACGCCACTCTATCTCTATTTGAACAATGCAGACCGTGAAGTCGTAGAGTCATTTACTGGGGATTTGCCTCCGCATACCCCTATGCACACGTTCACCCACCGTCTGACGCAGTTAGGATTGACATCCAAACCTGCTGCAATAAAATAGAACAATCAATGGGAAAGCTATCAAGAAATATCAGCATCACTCCTTCAATGTCCGGGGTGGTCAATGTCCTACTCATAGTAGGGCTATTGCTCATCGCCTATTGTATAGTCATGCAGAGATGGTATTTCCTGACAGTTGTTCTGTTTTTGCCCACAACCTTGATTATACTGTTGTATGCCACCAAGCGACCAATATTCAGCTATGTCTTATTGGGAGCTGTCACTTGCTATTTCTCAGCTATATACCGCTATAGCGGAATCAAAGGATTGAGCATCATTATGGAAATACTGATTCTCTTCTGTCTTTTCTCTATCATCACCAACAAGATAGCATACAACAAGAACTATCCTATAAAGAGGGCATTCAATATATACACAATCGCGCATTTTGTCTGGCTCAGCTATTGCTTTCTCATACTGATTACTCCATATGCGACATTGCACAATTTTATTGACGATCGCGCATTGTATTTTACATTGCCATTAACCTATATTCTCTCCGGGCTTCTGCTTTGCGGACCTAAACAATTGAGGGCAACTATCCTGTTATATGCCTTATTCGTTCTGACAGCCGCATTCAAGGCTTATTGGCAAAAGCGCAAAGGTTTTGACAGTGCAGAATTGAAATTTCTATTGATAGATGGAGGCTACAGCACCCATATACTAAGAACTGGCATGCGCTATTTTTCCTTTTTTACCGATGCCGGCAATTTCGGTGCCAGCATGGGCATTTTCACAACTACTTTCGGCATTATCACCACCGCAGTCAAGCGTCCGGTTTTCAAGATTGTCAGTTTAGGTATAACCATTCTGGCCTTCATCGGGATGTTGCTGTCCGGCACGCGCGGTGCCATAATAGTGCCTATAGCCGGACTCGTGCTTTATCTCCTGCTCAGCAAAAGCCTTGTGCGATGTGCTGTTGCCGGTTTGACAGGAGTCTTGATATTTTGTTTTTTCAGTTATACCGACATTGGAGAAAGCAATGTGTTCATCAAGCGTATGCGTACAGCATTCCGCCCTTCACAAGACGCATCTTTCAATGTCAGACTCGACAACCAACGTAGATTTGCCTATTATTTGGCAGACAAGCCTTTCGGCATGGGAGTGGGAGGAAAAGTGGTCGATACGCAAAGGATCAGAACAATAGACGAAGAGTTCATACCCACAGACTCTTTCTATGTAGGAGTCTGGGTAGAAGGGGGTATTGTAGGGCTTCTGCTGTATATCAGCTTACAAATACTTGTCCTATTGCGTTGTTGTTACCTTCTGATGTTCAAGATACGGCATAAGCAGCTTCGCCATATACTCTCTGCCTTGCTTTGTGCAGTTTTCGGTGTTTGGGTAAACGGATATGTGGGACGTTGCATGGAGTTCCAACCAGGCATGTTCACCATTGCTGTATTTATCTCTCTTGTGCTAAACGGTCCGATTATAGAACGCAAATTAAAGAAAGACGAAATAATAATTTAAAGAAAATAAGAAAAAATATGAATGACTTTTTTAACATTTTCAATCCGGAATGGTGGATAAATGAAAATAATAATGCATTGCAAATGGTCGATGCCATATTGTTTCTTTTGTTGCTCATCCCCGTCGCATATTTGTTTATTTATGCAGTCGCCTCCTTACGGAAGTACAAAAACCCCTATCCTCCATCTAAGACGCAACATCGTTTTCTGGTACTTTTTGTTGTACTGAAAAATGGAAAAGAAGTTATTAAGTCCGTCAACTATTTTCTTGACACCCAGAACTATCCTCATGAAAAGTACGATATTGTTGTGGCTGCCACCCAACTTTCCGAAGAGGATTTGTCCACATTGCTACAAATGCCGGTCAATATCATTATTCCAGACAAGGAAGAATGTACCAAAGTATATGCCATACAACAAGTGATGCAGCGATATGCCCCTGACGAATACGATGCTATCACCATCTTCAATTCAGATAATAAAGTAGTACCCAATGCACTGGAGTTGTTCAACAACGCCTATTATTCAGGCTGTGATGCCATTCAAGCACATCGTATGACCGAAAACTTGAATACCGACATCGCTGTGCTGAATGCTACCAGTGAAGAAATCAACAACCATCTATTCCGCAAAGCCCATACCCACCTAGGCTTTTCTTCCGCGCTCATCGGCTCGGGCATGATGTTCGATTTCACAATGTTCCACCGTCTGGCTCCACGTCTCGAAGGAAGTGATTTCACAAAAGCAATGGAAATGGAGCTTCTAAAAGAAAACATCTATACGGAATACATGGAAGAAGTCATCTGCTACTGCAAAAAAACAACTGATGCCGCAGGCTACAGTAAGGAGCGCCAGCGCTGGCTGGGAGCCCAATACCGCAGTACATTGACAGCCTTCGCACAGTTTCCTTTCGCCTTTCTGCAAGGCAAATGGGACCTCTGTGAAAAACTGTTCCAATGGATGATGCCTTCACGTTTTTTGCTCATAGCCTATATCATTGCAGGTGCCGTGACCATGACTTTTCTAAACTGGCCGCTCAGCATCAAATGGTATGTACTGCTGTTTTCACTGTTCCTATCATTCCTCATGGCTATGCCCGAAGGAGAAATCAGCCGCCGTTTCCGTAAAGCATTCTGGTCATTGCCGATTTTAATATTCACTTCTGCTTTCAGCCATATCACACGTATATTCAGGCACAGCAAAAAAAGAAGCAGGTGACCAATTCCAAACTAACTTTAAAACAGGAAAAGACATGAGAATAGGCATCGAAGCACAACGGATTTTCCGGTCAGACAAACATGGAATGGACTTTGTCGTACTTGAAGTACTGAAACGACTGCAAGCTGGCGAAGACAGCAATGAATACGTAGTATTCGTCGCTCCGGGAGATGATGTTTGCCTGAAAAGCAGCACACGGATGCAGATCGTGGAACTGCACTGTCCCACCTACCCGTTATGGGAACAGTGGGCATTGCCACGGGCTGTGTGCAAATATGGAGTGCAACTGTTGCATTGCACCTCCAATACGGCACCTCTCCACTGTCCGGTACCTCTCATCCTGACACTGCACGACATCATATACCTGACTACCCCAAAGGGCAAAAGGATGTCTGTCTATCAGCAATTGGGATGGTACTATCGTCGTTGGAATGTTCCCCGGATTCTTGATAACTGCCGACACATCATCACCGTATCCGAAACGGAACGTTGCAACATCCAGCAACGCTTTCCGAAAATAGCCTCCCGACTGAGCGTGGTACACAATGGATACAGCGCTTGTTACCGCCCCCTTCCTATAGAGAAGACACGCGCTGTCACTACCAAATACCTCCCCGATGAGCACTACTTGTTCTTTCTGGGGAACTCTGACCCGCGCAAGAATACGGTAGGAGTGCTCCGCGCATACAATGAATACCTGAATCTATCCAGTCATCCCCTTCGTTTAGTCATTGCCGGACTTAAAAAGGAGTATGTAGAAGCAATACTGACCTATTTGGGCATTGAAATCTGTGCGCCGAATCTGGTCTATACAGGCTACGTCCCCGGCGAAGACCTTCCCGCCTTGTACAACGGCGCTTTTGCTTTTCTCTACCCTTCGCTATTGGAGGGCTTTGGCATACCGGTCCTGGAAGCCATGGCCTGCGGAGTTCCCGTCATCACCAGTAACTGTTCTTCCCTGCCGGAAGTGGCAGGACAAGGCGGACTGCTTGTCAATCCACGGGACTCACAAAAGATAGCCGCTACTATCGTACAATTAGAAAATGACGACAACTTACGCAGGAATCAAATAGAATATGGATTGAAACGGGTACAGAAGTTCTCATGGCAGCAAGCGACCGAGGCATACAAAAAAATATATGATACAGAAACTCCCCGCCTCCTTCCCTGAAGGAATTATTTTTCTTATCAGCACGATAAGGACCGGATTACAAAACAAGAACAAAAATAGGAATCTGAATGAAAATCATTTATTTAGGATATGCCTTCAGGAAACTAGTTCGGCGCTATGAAGAGGGGAACTACCCCTCCCACCTCTTGTACGGTTATCCGGAACTGGCCGCCAAAGGAGAGAATTTGGATTCCAAGCAAATTCCCCGCAGTATAAAAGGAGCCTTTCCTTTCATGACACAGTTGATAAAGGACAAACCGGACATCATCATTATACCTTACATATATGAGGGTCCTCTGATTCCATTGATTTTTCTGAAAAAGGCTCGGTTAGTGCATACCTCCATCATAGCCATCTCGCATAAAAGTTTCAAGAAGGAGCATTCCTTATTCCGAAGGTACTTGTACAAATGGCTCTACCAGTCATTTGACAGGATACTGTTCCATTCTCCTCTGAGTATGCAGGAAAGCCTGGAGCTGAAATGGGTATCCCCCACAAAATTGTCCACCATCCATTGGGGAGTGGACATGAAGTACTACGACCGAACCATTTCCCCGAAAGAATCCACCGGCTTTGTCTCTACCGGTCGGGAAAACCGTGATTTCCCGACCCTAATCAATGCCTTTTCCCGGCAAGGCAGCCAGCTGACAATTTACACCAACAGTGTCAATTACGAAAACGACTATACTTTTCTTTCCCAATATATCGGCCTATACCCCAACATTCATATCCATCTGGTAGAGAACACCCAACAAACGGCCCAAACTGCCCTCAACCTGGTGGCCAATTCATTTTGTGTAGTCATTCCAGTGTATTGTAGTTCTCTTTCCTATTGCGTGGGACACACCTCCATTGTCGAGGCGCTGGCATTGGGCAAACCCATCATTGCCACCCGAAATCCCTATCATCCCATAGACATCGAGAAAGAAGGAGTGGGCATCTATGTAGAACCGGAAGACGAACAGTCATGGATAGCTGCATGTAACTATCTGCTCCAAAATCAAGACGAAGCCAGACAAATGGGGGAAAAAGCAAGGAAACTGGCCGAAAAAATCTATAATGCCGACAATTTTTCGGAAGAGTTGTATGCAATATGTTGCAATTTAGCAAAATAAAGATTAGATTTGTAGAAAAATCATCTTATGGCAGATTTCATCATTACCAGTTTGCAATCATGGGATATTTCAATAGGCAGCACCATCAAGAACACAGCTCTTGAAATAGCGAAACAGCATCGTGTCTTTTATATCAACACCCCGCCTACACTTATGCAATGGTTACGGATGCCTAAAAAAAAGGAAGACCTGCAAATAGACAAGAATTTGCATATCATACAATGCAACAGTCCCGCATTGCCGGTCAATAGCATGCCTTGTGGGTGGCTGTTCAATATTGTCAACTATTACAACAATTGCCAAATAGCCCGTTGTATAAAAAAAGCCATACGAAATAATCAGGTCCATGACACAATCCTTCTCATTGATACCGATATATACCGTAGCCGTTATCTGAAGAACTTGATACAACCGGACACAACTGTCTATTATCGGAGGGACTATGTCATCGGAGTGAATTATTGGCGCAAATACGGCCAGAGATGCGAGCAAGAAATAGTAAGGCAAGCTGATATTGTCATCACTAATTCCCATTCTTTCACTGAAGAGCTAAAAATTCTTAACAGCAATATATACACCATCAATACCGGTGTCGATTTACAATTATATGACAGCTGCACAAGACATAAGATACCCAAGGATTTAACTTCCATTCCTATACCACGGATAGGATATATAGGGGCTATTATCAATAGCAGACTGAATGCGGAATTGTTGTATGACATAGCCCGACAATTGCCACAATGCAGTTTCATTTTTGTCGGTCTGGAAGACGAGCATTTCAAGCAACATCCGCTCCACTCTTTAAAGAATGTATATTTCACCGGATGTAAAGAAGTAGCAGAACTACCCGCTTATATCCAGCATTTTGACGTCTGTCTGAATCCGCAACGCCTCAATTCCATAACAGAAGGGAACTACCCGCTAAAAATCGATGAATACCTGGCAATGGGAAAACCGGTAGTGGCTACAAGTACCCGTACCATGAGAGACGTTTTCGCCCAGTACACCCACCTTGCCACAGATACAGAAAGCTATCTATACTCCATACGAGAAGCATTGAACGAAGTTTATGACGAAAAGTTAAAAGCTGACCGCATTGCCTTTGCCCACACCCACAGTTGGGCACATAGCATTGAGGAAATATATCGGGCAATCAAAGATTACCGCAGGAACAAGAACAAATAGAAAGACATGAATTTGTTTCGTATTAAACAAAAAATAAACCAATCTCCGATGTGGAAACAACGGATTCACCGGATGATGTTCTGTAATGCAAGACCTCGTTGGTGGGTAAAGCACCTGCTAAATCCTCTCATATTCCGCCATGGGCGGAAATCCGTCATCCGGCGATGCACGGTGATGAACGTTTCACCTATCAATCGCTTCAAACTTGGAAACGAAAGTACGATAGAAGAGTTTTGCATCATAGATAACGGTGTAGGAGATGTGATAATAGGAGAATCAACACGTATTGGACTGCGATGTACCATTATAGGTCCTATAACGATAGGGAATCATGTGATACTGGCGCAAAATGTGGTATTGTCGGGACTGAATCATAAATACGAAGACATCAATACACCCATTCATCAGCAAGGTGTCAGCGTACAAAAAATCTATATCAAAGATGATGTGTGGATTGGAGCGAACAGCATCGTCACCGCCGGAGTCACGGTAGGAAGACATGCCGTAATAGCTGCGGGCAGTGTGGTTAACAAGAATGTAGAAGCATACACTGTAGTAGCAGGAATACCTGCCAAACCTATCAGAAGATACAACACAGAATCGAAACAATGGGATAAAGTTTGAAAGCGTATGGTATCCCCCACTTCATCACGAGGCCGCCAAGGACTAAACGCTCAAAATCGATGCCAAAACACATCTCCTTCCCGGCAAAATCCGTATCTTTGCCGCGTTTTTGTAAAAAAACGTATAATGAGTAAAAAAAGTAACCCTGACCCTCCAAAGCGAGGGTCAAAACGCAGTAAGCATAGAAAAGAATACTGCACACAGTAGAAATCCATTATTGGATCAGTTGGAAATCATTGCAGAGGCAATTGGCGGCTTGCTGGAAGGGAAAACGTCTTTCTCCCAAAGCGAGCTGAGGGGACTGGCCCACATACGGCAGATGACGCGTATGCACAAGACAAAGTCCGGAAACCGATAGTTGCGCTGTGAATCAAATGTTTACGAATGTAACAAGTAGAAGGCCGCCTAAAGAGAGAGCTCCACCGGCTACTTTCTGTAAAAAAAAACACAAATTTCCCCATTGTAGGCTTCAGTTCCCCAAACGAAGGCCGGAACGCCCGTACAATAGCTTCAGGACACGCCAGAGCATACGTTAAGCCTACAAAAGTCCATTTGCAGGCTTATCCTATTATCCCTACCTTTGCATCAACAAACAAAGAGAAAAATACTACGAAAAACGCCGTCGCCACAACAAGCAGCCCCGCTTTACGCACTACTTTTTCCCTCTAAAAAAATAGATATGAAAAAAAATTTTTATTTCCAACACTCCTTAATGTCAATGTTCGACCCCAGAATGAAACACTTGGTAGACAACGAAGGGCTCAGAGGACTGGGTGCCTACTGGATTATCATCGAAAAACTGTCAATCTTGCCAGAACCGCGCGCACAACTGGCTTATCTCCGCCCCTACTGCGACAGCAAGAAAATTACCTTATGCTACCTTAAGAAAATCATCCTGGAATACGGCCTTTTTGAACTGGAAGAAGACGGATACTTTATGCCCAAAGAGTTGAATCCCCTACACAAAAAAGGCGAAAAAACGGAAAAAACTACTCAGGAAAAGCCGGATTCCAAAGCAAAAAATGACGAAAAACAGCAAAAAGTATCGAGGAATAAAAGCAAAAAACAGTCTGGTTCGTCAAGCAATACACTAAACAACAAGTATTTAGCTGAAAACAGCACAAATACTAATAAGAAGACTATAGATATTAATAAAACAACAACAGCAACAACAGAAGAAAAAGAAGCTGCTGCTGCCGGTGCACTTTCATCACCCCAAACAACACCCGCTCCCATCGAACCCTGGCATACGCTGATAGACAAACTCACCGAAGAAAGTGCCTGGCTGGACGTGGCCTGCATGCACAGCGGCTATGGCAGCTTGCTGAAGACGCACATCAAAGAGGCTGTGGAGGTATTCAGGCAGCACGTCATACTGCACGACAACGGCAATGTGCTGCTGAACATGAAAGATACCCGGCAATATTTCGTCAACTTCGTAAGGGCCGGCCAGCGCACCTCGCAGGAACTACGCATGCTGTTGCTGGGCCTCGAAAAGCAGCAGTCCGCCGCCGCACCTCCCGACCCCTACCGCTACGAGCTGCTTGTGGACGGACGGCGCACCTACCTGGGCTGCCCCATCCCCGACGAAGCGCCACCCCGACCGGACAATACCGCCTTCTGGAACGAAACGACCCGTTCGTGGGCTTCGCAAACCCCGCCGCCGTCATCGAAAAAGTCGAAACAGAAACCCGGCTGAAACGCCACACTCCGGCATCCGGAATGCCACATGTCAGCATCCGGAATGCCACACCTCAGCGTTCCGAATGCCACATGTCAGCGTTCCGAATGCCACACCTCAGCACGTCCCAAGTGTGGCATTTGCCCCCGTGAAGTGTGGCATTTGCCTAAAAAAATCATCAGAAAACTACTAAAGCAAAAACAATATGAGAAACTTCCATCAACACGGCATCGAAACCCGTGGCCGCATCAGCGGCAAAATCAAGATCATCTGCCCGCAATGTAACGACACCCGCGGACACAAAGGCAACAAGTCACTCTCCGTAGACCTGGACAAAGGCCTGTGCTACTGCCACCACTGCGGCTACAAGCTCTACGTGCCCGACGATGCCGAAGAACGCCTCAAGCAGCAGCGCCGCGACATGCGCCGGAAGCCCGCCGCACCGCCCCAGCACTTCCGCCGCCCCACCTTCGACCCTGCCCGGATGCAACTCTCCGAGAGCTTGGAACGCTACTGGACCACCGTCCGCTGCCTGCCGCAGGAACTGCTGCGCACCCTGCGCATCACCGAAGAGACGGTGCGCCTCCCCGAGAGCGGCCAGGAGGAGAACTGCATCTGCTTCAACTACTTCGAGAACGGGACGCTCGTCAACACCAAGTACCGCAGCGCCCTGAAACACTTCATGATGGTGAAGGGCGCCGAACTCATCCCCTACAACGTGGACAGCATCCTGGGCACCCCGGAGTGCATCATCACCGAAGGCGAGTTCGACGCGGCAGCCATCATCGCCGCCGGACGCAAGGACGTCGTCTCCGTGCCCGCCGGCGCCCAGAGCAACCTCACGTGGCTGGACCGCTTCGTGGAGTCTCACTTCGAAGACAAGCAGGCCATCTACATCGCCGTAGACGAGGACCCGGCAGGGCAGTCGCTCCGGCAGGAACTCACGCGCCGCCTCGGAGTGGAACGCTGCCGCATCGTGCACTTCGGCGAGGGCTGCAAGGATGCCAACGAGCATCTGGTGAAATACGGCGCCAAAAGCCTCCGCATCTGCATCGAGCAAGCCGAAGAAATGCCCCTGGAAGGCATCTTCACCGCCGAAGACTGCCGCGACGACCTGCGCTCCCTCTACGAGAACGGCCTGCAGCGGGGTGCCGACACCGGTTGGGAGAACTTCGACGAACACTGCACCTTCGAGCCCCGCCGCCTGCTGGTGATAACCGGACGCCCCGGCGACGGCAAGTCCGAATTCACCGACGAACTGGTGCTGCGCCTCTGCCTGCGCCACGAGTGGAAAATCGCCTTCTTCAGCCCCGAAAACATGCCCATCGCCTACCACCTGCACAAGCTGGCAGAGAAGCTGACCGGACACCGCTTCACCCCCGGACCGGGCATGACGGATGCCGTCTACGAGCAGGCAGTGGGCTGGCTGGACCGCAACGTGTCGCACATCCTGCCCGACGACGGGAGCTACGGCATCGACCACATCCTGGAGAAAGCCCGCCAAGTGGTGCGCCGCAAAGGGGTGCGCATCCTCGTCATCGACCCCATGAACCGCCTGGAACAACATCTGGAACCGGGGCAGACGGAAATGGACTACATCACCGACACGCTGAACAAGCTGGGACGTTTCGCCACCCGCAACCAGTGCCTCGTCATCCTCGTGGCCCACCCCCGCAAGGTGAACCGCAACGAAAAGGACGGCACCCGGCGCCGCATCGAGATGAACGACATCAACGGCTCCGCCAACTTCGCCAATATGTCCGACTTCTGCCTCGTGGTAGACCGCAACGACACGAAGCAGATAGCCACCATCTACATCGAGAAGGTCCGTTTCAAGCACCTGGGCAGCGCCAACACCGAAGCCAAGTTCGTATACAACCACCTGAACGGACGCTACTGGCCCTGCGAGGAAGACGTCATCCACACCCCCCAAGGAGAGCAACTGGGACCGGTGAACACGCAGTTCGACAATGAGAATTGGTTGAAAAATAATGAAGAACAAGGCAGGTTATTCGAGTAAAAATCCGTATCTTTACAAGACGGAAAGAAGAGAATAGGTGCAAGCATGTGCAAACTGTACAATCACGTGTTATCCGTGCAATCACGTGTTATCCGTATTAAAGAAAATATACAACCTGAACTTTAAAGAATATGATGAAAGAAAATGATTCCTTTGCAGAGCCCCGCTTCCCCGTCCGCAGTTACGGGAAAGGCGAACTGGCCATGTACTACCT
>ENA-OPEA01000923-OPEA01000923.1-human-gut-metagenome-genome-assembly--contig:-NODE-923-length-14233-cov-3.585908_pt1 | contig 14233 bp, 6 predicted proteins | sample MGYA00241623_ERZ501509 | MGnify/ENA primary metagenome ERZ501509 (study PRJEB25962, sample SAMEA2042571) | human gut metagenome | biome: human gut; feature: human-associated habitat; material: faeces... | reverse complement strand
GGCATGGCGGGAGAGACGGCGGTCTCTGCCTCTTTCCCGCTTTTGCTATGCGTCATCCCCGGAAGTGTCGCACCCAGACCGATTCCGAGGGATGACTTAATGAAGTTTCTTCTTTCCATTATTTAGCCTTGATTGTGTGATCCCGAACTCCTTTTAAGATTCCCTGCAATTGGAAAACGATCTCCGGATGTTGCAAGGCCTTGTTTCCTTCCTCGTAGACCTTCGTCATGTCGTATAACTGAGGCTCGGGGGAATATCCGGTCTCAATCTTCTCATATTCCATGATAGCGGAACCTACGCTCGGCTCGATATATTTCCAATCTTTCGTACGGACGGAAAGTGCCTTATTAAGCGCTTGCTCGATTACCCACGGGCGGTCTTCCTTGCTTTTCCCGATCCAAGTATCCAGATAATCATAGCTATCCGGCGCGCTTCCTTCCGGAAGACGGGAATTCGTCAGTGAGGCAAGGGAGGCGAACCAGTCGATCTGGCTCACTAGCGCATCTGATACGGCGGCTTGCTTGATCTCCTTTGGCCAATGTACGATAGCCGAGATACGCGTTCCCCCTTCGAAGGCACTGTATTTATTACCTCTAAGCGGTCCGGCGGGTTTATGATCGCCTAATAGCTCCACGGCCCGGTCCGCGTAACCATCGTCTACGACAGGTCCGTTGTCGCTTGACAAGATGATCAAGGTGTTTTCCGTCAATCCCATCTCATCCAATGTTTTCATCAATTGGCCTACGCTCCAGTCGAATTGCTCGATAGCGTCGCCCCTCACGCCCATCGGGTTCTTTCCCCGGAAACGGTCGTGCGGGAAGCGGGGTACATGCACGTCGTTCGTGGCGAAATACATGAAGAAAGGCTTCTCTTTATTCTCCTTAATAAAATCGATGGCGTGTGTCACGATAGAATCGGCGATATTCTCGTCTTTCCAAAGCGCCTTGCCGCCACCTTTCATGTAACCGATACGGCTGATTCCGTTTACGATGGATTGGTCGTGCCCGAAACTAGGCTTCTGGTTGTATAATAATTCCGGATTATCTTTTCCGGTCGGCTCTCCGGGAAAGTTCTTCTGGTAACTGACATAGATCGGGGCATCCGGATCGTAGTTCGCCACCTGCCCGTTCTCGATGAATACGCAGGGTACGCGGTCTGCCGTCGCCGCCATGATATAGGAATAATCAAATCCCAAGTCTCCCAGTGCTGTAGGTAGTGGAGCATTCCAGTCTTGCATGCCCGATTTGTCACCCAATCCTAAATGCCATTTGCCGATAGCGCCGGTGATATATCCGGAATTCTTAAAAACATCTGCCAGCGTGTAAGTTTCAGGTCGGATAATCATACCAGCATTACCTGCTGCCACACCGGTTCCCGGTACACGCCACGCATATTTTCCAGTGAGCATGGAGTAACGTGAAGGAGTACTTGTTGCCGCAGTGGCGTGCGCATTGGTGAATTGGACACCACTTTCTGCCAATTGGTTTACATGGGGAGTTTGTACGTTTTTGGCTCCATAGCATTCGAGGTCACCATATCCCAGATCATCTGCATAGATAAAAATGACGTTTGGCTGCTTTTGAGGATTTGTTTTGGTTTTGAGCTTTTCGCTTTGTGCCGGACCTGTAACCGCCAATAGGCTTGCAACTGGCGAAAGAAAAGCTAATAATGCATACTGTTTCATGGATATATTTATTTATAGGTTTTAAGGTAACTTATACCTTTGTGTCTTATTAATAAATACGTATATTTTTAGCCCAGCACTATATCAAACCCAGTTAAAACTAGTTAAAACGCAGAATGTCTCTTATGGTATCGTAATGAAGAAAATAAATAGGTTCAAATTCTTTTTTATGAATTTTAAAGCAAAGTAGATATTACGTTCTACCGCCTTCTCGCTAATGTCAAGTTGTTCTGCTATTTCTTTGTTTGTCATTTGTTGTTTCCTGCTCATGATAAAAACCTCTTGTTGTCGTGGTGGAAGTAAAGAAACTAATTTCCATATATATTCCAGTAGATCCTTAACTTCAAGCGTCTCATCAGATATAGCAATTTTCTCAGCAACCTCAAGAGCGGTAATTTTCATCGTTATCTTATTCAGACTTTTACGGAAGTAATCAAAAATTGTGTTACGAGTCATAATAAAGAGTAATCCGTCTATGTCTTTGTTTTCGTTGATTGATGCACGCGATTCCCATAATTTGATAAAGACCTCTTGTACTGCCTCTTTTATTTCCTCGTCATCATTCAGATAAATCTCTGAAAATCTGTATACTTTCCGCCAATAATGATCATATACAAAGGTAAATGAGGTTTCGTCTCCTTGTTTTAATTTTGCTAAAACAGATGTTTTCTCCATTACGTGCATAATTATAATTGTTTTGCAAAGATAAGAAAAAAAGGACTGGTTAGCGTTCTAAAGAACTGCTTTCTGATTTTTCGAAAAAAAGTTCAATGCAATGTAGGGATAGACATAAAAGTTTCGTATTTAATATTAGAGACGTTTGTTTTATAATGAAAATGAAAAATGTGAAAAAGATAGATATGAATAAGAAACTATATGAACAAATCAAAGCTTTATTAGCAGACAAACTGGATGAAAAAGAACAAAAGGAACTATTTCATCATCGAGAGTTTGAAGAAAGAATGCACCTGCAATGGAATATGGATCGACAAAAAGAACTTGACGATGAAGTAGGGCGAAAGATGTGGAAAATGGTAAGACAGAAATGTCTGGATTGCCGACAGCAGAAGAAGCATGTTTATATACCATATTGGCTATCTGTGGCTGCCGTAGCTCTTGTTCTGCTACTTGGAGCAACTTGGATGTATTTCTCCGGAAATAAGGTAAATGGGGCGAAAGATGCTTTTGTAGAAGTTGTATCAAAAGAAGGACGTCTATATATGCTGCCTGATAGTTCACGAGTTTGGATGCATCCGGGAAGTTCTATCCGTTATCCGGAGAATTTTGTTCAGAATAGAAAAGTGTGGTTGAAAGGAAATTCCCATTTTGATGTTTATAAACAGGATGGCAAACATTTTATCGTATACATTGATAGGGCTTTTGTAGAAGTAAAAGGTACTTCTTTTTTAATTAATCAGGAACAGGCAAATATTTCTAAAGTCACTTTGTTTAGTGGTAAAGTCGATTTTACGATAGTAGGTACTGAGCATACTATTGAGATGAAACCTTCGCAAGAATTGACCTTCAACGCGGAGAAGGCAAGCGTAAAAGTGGATGAAATGCAAGGAGTGAAATGGAAAGAAGGTAATTATGAATTTACAAATGTTGATTTAAGTTCATGGATTGAGATTGTAGGAAGAATATATAATGTAAAAATATCATTGGAACACGGACAGGCAACCAAGAATCTGTTAAATGGGCGTCTACGTTACAATGAGTCATTGGAAGAAGCTATTGAAAAAATGTGCTTCAGTACAGGGTGGCGATATAGAAAGGAAAATGGAGAATATATCATATTCCGTTAAAGGTATACTATAATATGTTTGTATAATTTTTTAATGTTAATCTTTTAATTATTTAGTATGGAAGAAAAGCAGCAGCATGGCAGGTGGAAGTACCTCATGTGCATTTGGTTTGGAATCTTTTGTTTCCCATTGATTGCAATAGCAGCACAGGGAGTCATAAAGGTGAAAGGGTATTTTAGTGAAGTACAAGCTATCCGTCAGATCGAAAAAAACAGTAATTATGTGTTTTTTTACGATGCAGCGGATTTGGATGAAGTAAAGCGCAAAAACATTGACTGCCAAGGTACGATTGAAAAAGTATTGTCAGTTGTATTTGAAGGGAGTAATGTTAACTATTTAGTCCGGGGAGACGAAGTTGTACTGAAAGTGAATAAACAGAGTGTACAGCAGAAAGGAGAGAAAAGAGTCGTCACGGGTGTGGTTACAGACGCCATAGACGGCGAGCCGTTGGTAGGTGTGAACATTGTTGTGAAAGGTCAGAAAAGTGGAACTATCACGGATTTGAATGGTAGATATTCTATTTCTGTGAGCGGAGACAAAGCCGTACTGGTCTTCTCGTACATTGGTTACCAGAAACGTGAAGCTCCGGTAGAAGATTTAGGGGTGGTTAATGTCACGATGTCCGGAGAACAGCAGACGTTGAACGAGGTCGTTGTTGTAGGTTCCGGAGTACAAAAGAAAGTGAGTGTGACAGGGGCTATTACAAATGTGAAAGGAGATATTTTACGAATGCCGACTTCACAATTAAGTACTTCGTTTGCCGGTAAGCTGGCAGGTGTGATTGCTACCACTAAAACAGGAGAGCCGGGTTCTGGGGCTGATTTTTATATTCGCGGTATTTCTACTTTTGGCGGGCGTACAACACCGCTTATATTATTGGACGATGTAGAAATTTCAGTAGCTGATCTGAACTATGTGCCGGCGGAAAATATCGAGAGTTTCTCCATTTTAAAAGATGCTTCTGCAACTGCAATTTATGGTGCACGCGGTGCAAATGGTGTAATGATAATCTCGACAAAGGGAGGTGATTACAATATGAAGACGAAAGTTAATGTTAGTGCGGAGAACTCTTTCAATATCATGTCCGATTTTCCTGAGTTTGTAGATGGTCCCAGATATATGGAACTTTACAATGAAGCTGACCTGTCGAGAAATCCGAATAAATCGAAAGATCAATTATTGTATTCGGACAGACGGATCCAGTTGACCCGTGACGGGGTAAATCCTTATGTATATCCGAATGTGGATTGGCAGGATGTCATTTTCAAAAAGATGACAATGACGCAGCGTGCCAATATCAATGTATCGGGAGGAGGTACAAAAGTGAAGTATTATATGAGCTTGAATGTCAGCCACGATAGTGGTTTGCTGAATACGGAGAAAGCTTATTCGTGGAACAATAATATTAATATCATGAATTATACGTTCCAGAATAATATCTCCTATAAGTTGACCCCCACAACGACAATCAGGATGAATATGAATGCTCAGATCCGTCAGAACAAAGGGCCTAATATCAATAGTGCTGATTTGTTTAAAATGATTCTGACGACTACTCCGGTAACTTTCCCTGCAACTTATCCTGCGCAACCGGGTGATACGTATATCCGCTATGGGTCTGATTATCAGAGTTCGGACTATCTTTATCCTAATCCTTATGCGCAGATGATGACTTCTTATAAGGAGCAGAATGCGAATACATTGAATACAGTCATTAAAGTGGAGCAGGATTTTGGGTTTGTAACAAAAGGATTGAAGGCAAATATTTGGGTAAACTTTAAAAACTGGTCCAGCAGTTCCTACAATCGTTCCATTACTCCTTATCTTTTCAGAGCTGTGGGATACAGTGAAGATAGTCCGTTGGAATATGACTTGGAACGTATTCAGGAAGGTGCAGACTATATAGCACAGTCGGATATTGCCAGAAGTTCGGATCAGACATTTGAATTTCAGGGAAATATCAGTTATAATCGTCAATTTGGTTTGCACAATGTCGGAGGTATGTTGATGTACCGGCAAAGGGAATACAGAAGTGATGTGCTTCCTAATCGTAATCAAGGAGTCTCAGGACGTTTCACATATGATTACGGACAACGTTATCTGGCTGAAATCAACTTCGGTTATAACGGTACGGAACGTCTTGCCAAGAAGAAGCGTTTCGGTTTCTTCCCGGCAATGTCTTTAGGATGGGTTATCAGTAATGAGAAGTTCTTTGAACCTTTGAAAAATGCGGTGAATAATCTGAAAGTGAGAGCCTCTTATGGATTGGTAGGTAGCGATGATCTGGCACAAGCGGGCGGAAGCTATTATTTATATATTGATAAGCTGACGGATAATAAATTGGATCAGATAAAGTGGACATTTGGAGAGAGTATGAATCACACATTGGGAGGTCCGGAGATTGCCTATTATGCAAATCTGGATGCTGTGTGGGAAAAAGCGAAGAAATTTGATATTGGCGTAGATATGACTTTGTTTGACCACTGGAATATAACAATAGACTATTTCTATGACAAACGTTACGATATATTTATGGAACGTCAGTCTTGGCCTAATTCTTTGGGTTATGGTAAAGCAAAACCTTGGGGAAATGTCGGTAAAATGGATAATAAGGGTGTGGTGTTCAGCCTTAATTATCATAAGAATTTCTCTAAAGATTTGGGGGCTAGTTTTCAGGCTAACCTGACATATAATAAAAATAAGTTGGTTTATAAAGACGAACCGGATTATCCTACTATTTGGAAGTCGGAAACAGGAAAACCATATTCCAGATTGACCGGATATATTTCGGAAGGACTGTTCCAGAGCCAGGAGGAGATAGATAACAGCCCGGAACAGATGGTAGGAAATAGCACTCCGAAGGTCGGTGATATCAAATACCGTGATTTGAATGGTGATGGAAAAATAACGGAAGACGACCAATGTATGATTTCCAAGTACGGTTCTGTTCCACGTTTGCAATATGGTTTCGGTGGTACCATTAATTATAAAAAATTCGACTTTGGTATTTTCTTCAGTGGTTCGGCATTGCGTTCCATTCTGATCAATGGTTTGGACCCCTTCCTTGAAGGGAATCGTATACCGAATAAGAATGTGTTGAAATTTATTGCAGATAATCACTGGTCGGTAGATAATCCGAATCCGAATGCCGAATATCCGCGTTTGGGATTGACGACCGGTGATATAGGTAATAATACGGTCAACAGTACTTATTGGTTGCGTAATGGTTCTTTCCTGCGTCTGAAGAATCTGGAAATCGGTTATAAAATTCCGTATGGGCGTATTTATGTCAGTGGTGCGAATCTGCTTCGTTTCAGCCCGTTTGATTTGTGGGATCCGGAATTGAGCAGTTGGAATAGCTATCCGTTGCAACGTACGGTCAATGTAGGTTTACAACTTAATTTCTAATAATCTAAATCATAGAAGATATGAATATTCTGAAAAATATAGTTCGAGTGGGTCTGATTGTGACTGCTCTTTCATTTAATTTAGTTTCTTGTGATTATCTGGATGTAGTTCCGCCTGAACAAGCAGGGCTACAGGATGCCACAAAGACCCGGAAAAGTACTTTAGGATTTCTGTTCACTTGTTATGCAGGACTTCAGGAAGATGATTCTCCTATTGGTCACACAAGTGCTCTTAATGGTTCCACAGATGAGTTTGCACTGCCGATAGAATGGCGGAACGATAGTGGAGCTTTTTGGGATGATTATGCATATAATTTAGTCTCGGCAGCCAATCCGGATGGACTTTGGGGTAATTATTATAAGTATATTGGTCAATGCTATCTTTTTTTACGTCAGGTCGAAAATAATCCCGGTGAAACCTTATTGCAGGAATGGTTACCGGGTGAAAAAGAACAGTGGTTGGCCGAAGCTCATTTTTTAATTGCTTATTATCATTTTGCATTACTGAGAAAATACGGTCCTATACCTGTTGTTACGGAATATGTACCTCAGAGTACTCCCTCTTCCGACTTTGGTGGAAGATATCATTATGATTATTGTGTTAACTGGATTGCATATCAACTTGATCTGGCAGCACAGAATTTGCCGCCGACCCGTGAGGGAACAGAATGGGGACGTGCTACTTCTACGATGGCTAAAGCTTTGAAAGCCCGTGTACTGATGTATGCTGCTTCTCCTCTTTGGAATGGTCAATTCCCTTTTTCTTCATGGAAGAATAAAGTGAATACTCCCGGGGATAAAGACTTTTTTGTAGGTGATGATGCTAAATATAAAGAATCTATCGGACGGGATGATTATGGCATTGAACTGGTAAGTAGCAGTTATAATGAGAAAAAATGGGAAAGAGCGATGGAGGCCTGTCAGAAGGCGTTGGATTTTGCGCTTAATGAGGGTGGATGCCGTCTTTATGGAACGGAAGCTTCTGATATGACATTGTATCAGACAGAACTGGGAAATAATGATAAGTGGTTACCTTATGTGCCGGGAAAGGAGGATAATAATATTCAGGAGAACAGAGAGTTCAAAGAAAGAGTAATGATGCTTCGTTATATGGTTGCTTCCCGCTATCCGCATAATAAGGAATTAATCTGGGGGCTAACCGGTAAGAATATTAATTCAAGAATACAGGGACGTATACCGGCGCATATATTCCAAACAGGTAATAAGACTTCTTGGGCAGGGGGATTTTCAGCTATTTCTCCGACGCTATATACCATTGAACATTTCTATACGGAAGATGGTGTGTTGCCTGAAGAGGCCGCTTCAACAGGCGATTTTGCTTCAAGAGCAGAATGGTTCCAAAAAGCAGGAATAGCAGGAAACAACAGAGAGGATATTATTAAACTTTGTGTGAACCGTGAACCGCGTTTTTACGCATGGATGGCGTTCGATGGTGGTGATTACGGTTCAAAGTTGTTGAAGGCCAGCAGTGGCGATGCAGGTTCGCCATGCGTTTTGAACATGAAGACTGCTGCAGGACATGGATACGACCTTACCAGAAGTCCGCGTAACTATAATGTTACAGGATTTATGACCCAGAAATATGTAAATCCGACAGCTCAATTTGTATTCGATGGTGGAGCTTTCCAGGCTGGAGATACCAAACCGATACCTCTTATACGTTTGGCAGAATTGTATCTGAATCTGGCGGAATGTCAGGCGAACGTAGGTGGTGCCAATCTGGCAAATGCTTTAGCCAACTTGAAGGAGGTTCGTGACCGTGCCGGTGTTCCCACGACTACGACTGTACCGGAACAGAGTAAATTAATTGAAATGATTCATAATGAGCGATTTATTGAGTTCTGGAATGAAGGCCATCGTTATCATGATGTGCGCCGTTGGGCGGAAGGTCAGAAATACTTTGGTGCTAAACGTGAGGGGTTGAACGCAATGGTGAAAGATGTACCGTTTGAAAAATTTAATGTAAGGACTACTATTGACCAGCCTTTCAGATGGAACGACCGTTTATATCTGGCTCCTATTCAGAATGCCGAAGTGTATAAAAACCCGCAAATGGTTCAGGCATACGGTTACTAATTGTATTATGAATTTAAAAAGCAAATTTATGAAGAAAAGTTTATTTATACCATTATTATGCGGATTGTCATTTGTCTATACGGCATGTGATGAATATGATGATACATATCCGAAAGAATATCATAAGATCTTGTCTTTGAAGCAAACCGGAGAAGAAAGTAAAATTCTTTATAATACCGGTCAGGATGCTTCTTTTGATATAACAATCATGAAGACCGGATGTGATCCGTCATTAACGGCTCAGGCTCAATTGACCGTATTGTCGGATGAAGCATTAAAGGAATACAATGAAAATTATACTATTTTGCCTTCAAATACCTATTCTATAGATGGCAGCGAGTTGATTTTTCAGTCCGATGAGAGATATAAAATGTCCAAAGTGGTGATGAAAACGAGTGCAATTCAAGCCTTGGTAGAACTTCCGGAAAATGCTGATAAGACTTTTGTATTGCCCATTTCACTGGTTAGTGCTACGGATTCTGTAAATTCTATGAATAATCTCTATGTCATGAAGCCTGTGATTACCACTCCGAAGCTGGAATTTAAAGTCTCTGAGGAAGAATGTGTCCAAGGGTTTATAAATAGTACGGATCCTGTTTTATTCACTATACCTATGGGGTTAGAGATAGACAACCAATGGGATTTCACGGCTAAGGTAGAAGTTGTGAATAACGATGGAAAGGAAGGATACTTGTCTTCTAGCTCAGTAACGCTGGAAAATGACGGTCTGGTAACGTTTGAGCCGGGAAAAGAAGCTTCATTGAAGGTGTCGGTATCGGCAGGAAGCGGTGATGATTTGACAAATCTGGTTGTAGGAGGACGAGTGGCTATTAAAATTACCGAAATAGAAGGAATTAATTTTGATTTTGATAGTCGGGAGTTTAATCTGACAGTGACAGGTAAAGAATATGAGTATAATAACAAAGGGTTGGATGCTTCTATGTTGAGTTTCAATTTCCCCGATTTTGTAGGTAATACAACTGCTGCGAGTTTGTTTGATAAAGATCCTGCAACGTATGTGCAGACTCCATTCCCTAATAGGAACTTTGTTAATACCGGCGGCACTAATCCTTATCTCCAATTGCAACTTCCGGAAGGAGTTACAGATTTTGCCATCTCATGGACACAGTGTTTACAAAATGAAGTCTCTTTATTGAGAGGATTTGATGTACTTTGGTCTGTTGATGGTACATTTGAGGATATTCCTAATGCTCGAAAGTCATATAGTGTGGCTGATTTGAGCGCGGCAGGTGCGGTTAACTTGGGAGCTTCTTTCACAACATCAGCTTGCCATTGTGATACCCCGGTTAAGTTTATACGTATAGTACAAACTTGGAATTGTGAGAGTACCACTGATGCAGGTGGAAGGTGGCAATTCCGATTGGCTGAACTTAAACTTTACGGAGTATCCATTAAATAAGATATATATCTGAAAAATAGCTTTATCCGTTGGTTGGTTTGAGTATAAAAGGATTCCGGCCAACGGATTTTTTATCAGTTAAATCTAATATTATTTATTATGGTAAATTTCTTGAAGACACACTTTGGTACCATGTTGACAGTGCTATGCGTCCTATTACTTTTTACTGCTTGCAGTGACGATGAAGAGGTGATAGATCCCTTTCTAAAAACAGACTTGATTGGTGAAACAATCAATTTGGGTTCGGATGCCGTAGAAGCATTTGACGTGAAAGTAATAACGAACCGGAGAGACTGGGAAATTGCTTCTTTAGGAGTTGTTCAATGGTGTAATTACGAAATCATTCCGGATGGAGAAAATGCTATCATTCGTTTTTCCGTTGCCGAGAATGAGGAAGCCACGCAACGTGAGACAGAATACCGGTTAACGGCACCGGGTTGCCAGCCTTTGAAAATAAAGATTGTTCAATTAGGAACAGAATATGCGATTCTTTTTGATCAGTCCACCCCTAGGAAAGTGACACAGGAGGGTGAAGAATTTTTGTTGACTGTAACTTCTAATGTCGCTAATGAACCTACGATAGAGGCTGATATGGAAGGCTGGGTTGAAATAATAGAACAACCGATAGTGACAAGAACTTTTTCAGACAAGATTTTTAAGGTTACAGTACATAAGAACATCACGTTTCAGAATCGCACGGGGCATATTAAATTTGTCTCAACTGCGTTAAAAGACCCCGTAGTTTTTACTATCATTCAGGAGAAAGCCTCCACTGAAGGTATGGGTGATACGAAATTGAAGGTAAAAAGCGCGGAACTTATAGAAGGCAATGTTTACGGCAATCAGGATGTCAGTAAAACTATTGATGGAGACTATTCGACAAATTATAGTAGTGCCTCACTAGGTTCGCCGGAAGCCAATAGAGGACATTCTATTATCATTGAATATACATTGGAACAGCCCGAAAACATAGGTTATGTTCGTTTGATGCAACGTTCGAACAATGATAAAAATTCTCTTTTTGCCAGTGGAGGTGTTTCGGTTTTGAAAGAAGGCGAAACTACTTGGAATGAGGAAATCGGTTTTGTAGCCGCACAAATGGCGGGAGCGGCTGTTGATATTAGTGTTAATAGCCTTCAAGTGAGTAAAGTGCGTGTACGTATCGATCGGATGACGCCTGGAATTGATAACGTCAATGTGGCTCTGGCCGAGTTCGAGTGTTATCAGTATTCGGATAATACAAATGACATTTTGGAAGCGCAAAAGTTCTTTACGGACGAGACCTATTCGGAATTAAAGGGTACAGTGACTTCAGAAAGCCTTAAGGAGATCAAGACCGCCGTTATTTATCAATTAGCGAAAGAATTGCTGGAAGGGAAATACGATAAAAAATTTCGTTTTAGTACCTACCATTCTTGCAAGAGTCCTGAAATAGTGGCAGAAGAACTGACTATAGGCTCAAGAAGTATATATGATAATCCGACGGGAATCTATTTTACGCAGGGAGAGCCGGTGCTGGTTTTCGTTATGTACAAAGGAGCAAGCAATACCCCGCTGAGTCTTGCTATTGCCGATTATAGGGAAGGTGGAAAGAAAAGCGTGATCTCCTTGCGGGGAGGTTTGAATGTGATTACTCCGGCAAATTCGGGTAATGGCTATATTCAATATTGGACGAGAGATGATGCCGGAGATACAGATGTCGATATTCATTTTTGTTTCGGTAAACAGATTGGCTATTGGGATGTAAGACGTGGTGATACGGATGCCACTTGGCCGGAAATATTGGAGAGGGCTAAGAGAAGTGCGGTGGATATTCCGAATGCGATGATGGATATTCTGGGACAAAGAGTACACTTGCAGAATACGGTGAATGCCTTTGCCAAATGTGCGCCAAACGCAATTCAGGCAGTAGTCGATATGCACGACCGTATGTTGGATTTTGAATATTTGATGATGGGACTGGTGAAAAACAATGCTGTGCCTGCTAACCGCTTTTTTGGCGTCCGTTCTTGGGGAGGAAGTCCTAATTGGAACGGAGTATGTGCCAATTATCCCAACACGGAAGATGCGATGTTGGTTCCGAAGGTCTTTTATAGAAAGAATAATGTATGGGTTTTCGGACATGAGTTTGGGCATGGCAACCAGGTTGCCCAGATGAAAGGCAATGGTTGGACGGAAGTGACCAATAATCTTTACTGTTCATTTGCTCAGTATATGATGAGAAACGACCCGTTGAGTGAAGGCTATCTGAGACTGGAACATGAATCCTTCAAGCGTCCAGGAGCACGTTCGGCTTTGGCGGGCGGGCGTATAAATGCTTTCTTGAACGAAGCTTTGGTTGCCCATAAATCGTACTTCATGCAAGTGGCAACTATTTCCACCGACAAACCGGGCGTATGGGAATCTGATCCGTTTGTGAAATTAATCCCTTTATGGCAAATGACTATGTATTTTATGGCAGCGGATATAAAACCTGATTTTTGGCCTGATGTGCATTGGGCGGCTATCCATGATAATGACAAGAGTTACTCTCCGGGGCGGAGGTATGTGAATTTCATGAAACGTGCTATTGACGCTTCGGGACTGAATCTTTGCGGATTCTTCGAGGGTATGGGGCTGCTGAAAGTATTTGATAATGTGAAGGTGGATGACTACACGGTTGCTACCATAAATATAACGCAGGAAATGGTAGATGAAGTGAAAGCTTACGGAGAAGGAAAACCATTGCCTTCAGGCGGTATGCAATACATCTCGGCCAACAGCGTGGAAGCATTCAAGAGCAAAAGTAACGTAGAAGGAACATTTAATTCCGGGATTACCAAAGGAACTGATTATGTCACGGTAGACCATGCTATATGGAAGAATGTAGTTGCTTTTGAAACATATAAAGGCAAAGAACTGACTGATATTTGTATAGTCGGTACTGGTGACGTGACTAATAAGACAACTCGTGTGGATTATCCTACCGGAGCGACTCGGATTGAGGCCGTAGGTTGGGATGGAAGTCGGACTTTGGTGACCGGCAGTAGATAAAAAAGAGAAAAGCCTTCGATCAATCAGGATAATAACTTAACACATACACTAATCGATCATATGAGCTACTGTTTTAATATTCAAGTAGAGATGCGGAAAAAGCATTCTTACTTGAATATTAAAACAGAGCTCTATTTTTAGAATACAGGCATTTGCCAGATGAACCCTACTGAAACCCGGTTGGTACTGTAATTCTCCTGTCCCAGCACCTTGGCGCGGGAAGTGAAATCGTAGGACCGTCCTACATACGTGACGAAGAAATGCAGGTTGGTTTCCATTGGATAAAACTCGATACCGGCAAGGTATCCCCATGAAGTGCTGTAATTCCCCTTCTCTATTCCTTCGGACGCCTTCGTAACCGAAGCCGTTTCATACATACCTTTCACGAAAGCGTTCCATTTCGGCAGGAACCGGTAATTACATTTGGCAACTACGGACAGATAACCCGCATCGAATGCATTATGTCCGCCCGGACGGCCGACAATGTTCGTGATAATGCCTTTCCGGTCAATATCTTCCTTTGAATACATGAAGTCGACGAACGCGTTCCATTTGCCGAGATTCAGCTCGTTTCCCACTGCATAATAGTACATATTATGACTTTTGGCTTCGTTCATGACGGAAGCCGACCAACGGGTTTTGAATACATTATTGAAATTACCGTTCCAGTTCAGCGTGTAAACCAGCGGCATTTTGCCCGACTTCAAATCGGGGATATTCCCTTCGGCGTCTTCCGTGATTCCGTACGTACTGTCGAAAGAACTGTTGCGGCTGTTCAATATCTGTA
>ENA-OPEA01000919-OPEA01000919.1-human-gut-metagenome-genome-assembly--contig:-NODE-919-length-14289-cov-2.372629_pt1 | contig 14289 bp, 14 predicted proteins | sample MGYA00241623_ERZ501509 | MGnify/ENA primary metagenome ERZ501509 (study PRJEB25962, sample SAMEA2042571) | human gut metagenome | biome: human gut; feature: human-associated habitat; material: faeces... | reverse complement strand
GGTCTGAACTCCATAACATCCAATGACAATACAACAATGGGACAGACACTTGCAGTAATCACACTGATCACAATCCCTGTTATTATTATTTATGCACTGTTCTCCAAACAGATTGTAGAAGGTGTAACATCAACTGGTTCCAAGGAGGGTTAATGAATTATGAGTTTTATAGAATTTAAACATATCGGAAAAAAATATGCAGGAGCAGAACACAAATCTGTAGATGATTTTAATCTTAATATAGAAGAAAAAGAATTTATCGCATTTGTAGGACCGTCTGGATGTGGAAAATCTACAACACTTCGTATGATTGCCGGATTCGAAGAGATTACAGAAGGAGATCTGTATATTGACGGCAAAAGAGTGAACGAGACAGCACCGAGAGACCGTGGTATTGCGATGGTATTCCAGAACTATGCTCTGTATCCTCATATGACCGTAGAAAAAAATATCGGATACGGGCTGAAGAACATGAAGATGCCAGCAGACCAAATCAAGAAAAAAGTAGACTGGGCAATTGATATCCTGGGACTGCAGGAATTCCGTTACAGAAAACCGAAGAATCTTTCTGGAGGTCAGAGACAGCGAGTGGCACTGGGGCGTGCAATCGTAAAAAATCAGAAGGTATTTCTGATGGATGAGCCACTGTCCAATCTGGATGCAAAACTTCGTGTCAGCATGAGAACAGAGATCAGCAAGCTACATCGTGAAATGGGTGCAACGACAATCTATGTTACACATGACCAGGTTGAAGCCATGACTATGGCTGATCGTATCGTTATCATGAAAGAGGGTGTGATCCAGCAGGTTGGAAAACCAATGGAATTATATGATCATCCGGTAAACAAATTTGTTGCAGGATTTATAGGATCTCCTCAGATGAACTTCTTTGATGTTACCTTAAAAGGAAACGAAGTAACATTTGAAGACGGAAATAAACTGATGCTTCCGGAAGCTATTCTTAAGAAGCTGAATGGTAAAGAAGGCGAGATGACACTTGGTATCCGTGGAGAGGATCTTAAAATGGATGCGCAGAACCTGGAACTTTATAAAGAAAATAAAATGAAAGCTGTGATCACAGATACAGAAGTCATGGGAAATGAGAATAACCTGTACTTCCAGTTCGGAGGCTGCCAGGCAGTTGCACGAGTTTCTAAATATGAGATCAGCCAGGTTGGAGATGAAATTGAATTTGTATTTATGCCATCCAAGATTCATTTCTTTGATAAAGAAACTGAGATGAATTATTTATAGGAGTGACGTTGATAATGAGAGAAGTAAAGATTTTTTTAGGAACAATAGAAAGAGTAAAAGATTTTGTCAATGCTGTGACACGTCTGGACTGTGATGTGGATATTGTTTCCGGAAGATATGTGATTGACGCGAAATCAATCATGGGAATTTTCAGTGTGGATCTGTCAAAAGCGGTAGATCTGAGAATTCATGCAGAAGGTGCAGAAGCAGAAAAAGCGATGGAAGTAATTAATCCATTCATAGAAAAATAAGAAAGTGAGCAGAATATGCAGAAAATATATGTAAAACCGAAAGACTACTGGATGAATGACCCGAATGGCTTTATATATTACAAAGGCATGTACCATCTGTTTTACCAGTGCTTCCCGTATGGGCCGCGCTGGGGACGGATGCACTGGGGACATGTTGTCAGCAAAGATCTGGTGAACTGGGAAGAACAGGGAATTGCACTGTTTCCGAGCAAAACGGATGATCGGAGCGGATGTTTTTCCGGAAGTGCGATTGAAGAAGACGGAAAAATGCAGCTGTATTATACAGGTGTGAATTATCTTACAGAAAATCCGGAGGATATCAATTTATGTGTGGATGAACATTTTGTATCTGCACAGCTCATGATCACTTCTGAGGATGGTATTCATTTTGACAACATCAAAGACAAAAAGACCGTGATTCCGGTTATTCACGATGCAGATATCGGAGATGCACGCCATACAAGAGATCCAAAAGTCTGGAAAGACGGGGACAGATGGTACATGGTACTTGGAAGTACCATCAATGATAAACAGGGAAAACTTTTGTTCTTCACAAGTACAGATGGAGAAGAATGGAAATTTGAAAATTCTGTAACCAGAGAAAACTTTGGCTGGATGTGGGAATGCCCGGATTATTTTGAAGTGGATAACAGCCAGGTAGTGATCTTTTCACCGATGCAGTTGTTTAAAGATGGTAAGGCAGAAGATGCACAGACAGTATGCATGCAGGTAACATTTGATAAAGAAACCTGTGATATGAAACTGCCGGAAAAATACCAGTTCCTTGATTATGGAACAGACCTTTATGCACCACAGAGCACTCTGGATGAGAGTGGCAGAAGAATTCTGACAGCATGGCTCCGTATGCCGGAACCGGTAGATGGAAAATGGCAGGGAATGATGTGTATTCCGCGTGTTGTGGAAGTGCAGAAAGATCACATTTATTTCCGCGTTCATCCGAATGTACAGGCAGTATATACAAAGGAAATCTCTGAACCATCCGAGGCAGATGAAAGTGGATATCGTCTGCGCTTTTCTCTGGAGGATGGGGATAAAGTAAATGTCGGTGGATATGTGATTTCCAGAGAAGGGAATAAAATCTGTACCGACAGAAGTGCCCTTTTTGAAAAATTCCCGAATCACAGAGTGAAATTTGAGACACCGGAGCTGAAAGACGGGTTCGAGATTGAGGCATATGTGAACCCGAACCAGATCAGTGTTTTTGTAAACAATGGTGAAGCGGTGATTACGAATACAGTATATGATCTCAAAAAAGAAATAAATACAGATGTAAGAGTGAAAATAGAAACTCTGTAAAAATAAAAAACTCCGGTCATGAAGAAATTTGTGACCGGAGTAATTGTTTACAGGTAATATTCCGCAGTTTTTGACTATAACAAAGACTTTCATGTCACGTATCTGATATTTTCACTTCTTCCGCTGATTATTCCGTCCATTGCTTCACCGGCAGTATTTTATTTTATGTACAGTTATTTACAATCCTCTCTTCCGCTGTCACTGGTGGAAGCTGCCAGAATTGACGGAGCTGGAGAGTTCTATACATTCAACCGTATTGTACTTCCAATCATGAAACCAGCGATCGCAGTTCAGGCAATCTTTACCTTTGTTGGATCATGGAACAACTACTTCGTACCGGCATTGGTCATCCAGTCCAAGAACAAGATGACGGTTCCGATCCTGATCGCAACATTACGAGGTGCTGATTACATGAACTTTGATATGGGTAAGATTTACATGATGATCACTGTTGCTATCGTACCGATCATTATTGTTTATCTGCTCCTGTCAAAATATATCATCGCAGGTATTACGCTGGGTGGCGTAAAAGAGTAAAAAATAAAAGTTATCATTAGTCAAAAGAACGCGGCAGGATATTCTTGCATAAAGGATAAAGAATGCTGTCGTTCTTTTGTTGTATAAAATAAATTCAAACGTTAGCAGGAGGAGTATAAATATGAAAGATGTATGGGGACACAGTGGAAGTATGGATCAGAGTCTGTCTGAATTTGAAATCAGACACCGGATTCTGGCAAGAGAAGCGGCTGAGGAAGGTATTGTACTTCTGAAAAACGAAGGAGTACTTCCTCTTTCCACAGCTTCAGCTATTGCACTGCTTGGAAGTGGGGCAGAAAAGACTATTAAAGGCGGAATTGGTTCCGGTGATGTAAATAACAGAGAAAATATTTCCATTTATCAGGGAATGAAAGAAGCAGGTGTGACTATTACCAGCGAGGACTGGCTGGAGGATTATGAAGAACGTTATAAAAACGCACGAAATGTCTGGAAAGAAAAAATCCTTGAGGATGCAAAGCACGTAGATAATCCATTTGATGCATACGCAAGCAACCCTTTTATTCTTCCAGAAGGACGGGCTATTGAAGCAAAGGATATCGCAGATGCAAAAGCAGCTGTGTATGTGCTCAGCCGTATTTCCGGAGAGGGTAAAGACCGCCGCAGGGTAAAAGGGGACTATTATCTGAGTGAAAGAGAAGCAGCAGATCTTTTTTTCCTGAATGAAAAAAAGATTCCGGTTATCCTGCTTCTGAATGCGGGTGGTCCGATCGAACTGACTGACATTCTGGAAAATACAGAGAACATAAAGGCAATTCTTAATATTTCCCAGCCGGGGCAGGAGAGTGGATATGCGGTTGCAGACATCCTGTTAGGAAACTGTGTACAAGTGCGAAGCTGACGGCAACCTGGGCGAGAAGATATGAAGACTGCCCTTTTGCAGAGGATTACAGTTATCTGAATGGAAATCTGGATACCGAAGAGTACAAAGAAGGGATTTTTGTCGGATACCGTTATTTTGACAGCTTTGGCAAAAAGCCACTGTTTCCGTTTGGATTCGGACTGTCCTATACAGAGTTTAAAATAGAATTCAAAGGGATTGAGACTTCTGAGAAAGAACTTGCAGTTGAAATGAAAGTTACTAATATCGGAGATACTTATGCAGGAAAAGAAGTTGTGCAGATTTATGCATCTCTTCCTCAGACAGAGGTAAAGAAAGAATACCGCCGTCTCGTTGGGTATGCAAAAACTAAGCTTTTGCAGCCGGGAGAAACTGAAACATTGAGGATTACAGTTGGACAGAAAGAACTGGCATATTTTTCTGAGGAAAAACATCAGTGGATCGTAGAAAAAGGAACCTATGGTATCTGGACCGGAAACAGTTCTGTATCTCTCGAATACAGTAGCACTGTAAAAGTAGAACAAAGTGTATCATTGGAGGATACCTGTGTTCTGGAAAACACAGCAGAGATAGAAGAAGAACTGTGGAAAACGTACGAATGCAGAAAAACAACAGCAGATAACAGCCATTGTATTATTTTTACACCGCATCCAGAAGAGAAAAAAATATACAGATCAGCTTATGCCACGGAACAGATGACAGAAGATCTGCTTCCGCTTCTCTACGGAAATATTGCAGAAACAACAAGTACTCTGGGGGCGGCAGGAATCCGCGTTCCGGGAACCGCAGGTGAGACAACAGAAGGACTTCTTGACAAGTATGGTATTCCATCTCTGATCATGGCAGACGGACCGGCAGGTATCCGATTGCAGCAGCACTATGAAGTGGACAGGGCAACAGATACCGTTTATGGAATTGGTGTACTGGGTGCACTGGAGAATGGCTTCCTGGTAGACAGAGAAGAGCATGAGGGTGCTGACCAGTATTATCAGTACTGCACTGCATTCCCGGTAGGAACTGTAATGGCTCAGACCTGGAACAGAGATCTGATGCAGAGATTTGGAGAAGCGGTTGCGCTTGAGATGGAAGCATTTCACGTCAATCTGTGGCTGGCACCGGGTCTGAATATCCAAAGAAATCCTCTTTGTGGACGAAATTTTGAGTATTATTCAGAAGACCCGTTCCTCTCAGGAACGCTGGCAGCATCTGTAACAAAAGGTGTACAGTGCCATAAGGGATGCGGCGTTACAATTAAGCATTTTGCATGCAATAATCAGGAAGATAACCGTATGGGTGTGGATGTAAAGATTTCAGAGAGGACGCTCAGAGAAATTTATCTTCGTGGATTTGAAATTGCAGTGAAAGAGGGACAGCCGACAGCAATCATGTCTTCTTACAATCTTGTCAATGGAGTGCATGCGGCGAACAGCAAAGATCTGTGTACCAGAATTGCCCGTAAAGAGTGGGGATTTGATGGAGTTATCATGTCTGACTGGAATACAACCGTACCGGAAGATGGAAGTGTTGCATGGAAATGTGCCGCGGCAGGAAATGACATTATCATGCCTGGAAATGCAGAAGATGCCGAGAGTATTCGTAATGCATACAGAAACGGAGATCTTACAGAAGAAGAAATCCGTTCCTGTGCAGGCAGGATTCTTGAACTGATCAGTCAGCTGGCATAGAATTGTTACATCTTCAATGCCAGATATAATCGCACGACATCACAGGAAAAGTAAACACGAAGCAATTCAAGGTCTTCTGGAGAAAGCCTATCAAGGGTTTTCTCCAGGAAGGCTTTTTCAGAGATCTTTGACAGTATTCACAATCTGTTGTGCGAGGGTTCTGGTGATATATGGTGTCATAATAAAAATTCCTGTAAGTTATTGGCGGGTTGCTTTGTGTTCTTTTTTCTCGGCATACATTTTTTCATCAGCAAGGTTGATATAATCGTTAAGCGAGAAGGCTGGATCATCGGCAACGACAAAACCAATGCTTGCTTCGATTGGGAAAGACACGTTGCTATGCGCGGACTGGAAGGCGAGAGCATCTGTGATGGACTGCGCCGGTTCCTGCATCCAGTTAAGCATGTTTCCCTGACGCACTTCAGCCATGATCTGACTGGATACATATTTTCTGGGGTCAGCAGGAAAGAGGGAAGTGCAGCCGCTGCTTTCGCGATATATGCAGCGGGTAGGAGAAAAAATCTGAGTGGATTTACTGGTGCCATTCCAGATATCAGCAAGAAGACATAGTGCATTATACATGATATGTGCCTTGGAAAATTCAACAGTTGTGATAGGCGGATAAAAGTTTATGGATCTTGTTGTATTGTCGAAACCGGTCACAAGAAAATCATCGGGGACAGAAAATCCGGCATCCTGCGTAGCAAGACAGATGCCTGCGGCAATATTGTCAAATGAATATTGATGTAGAATACCAGACTTTTTATGTGATTATATACAAAAAATGACAGCTCCTGGAAAGCTGTCATTTATAGGTACTGTTATTTGATGTGATGTATCTTTTGGAAACCTGGAGCTGGATTATTTCGGCTCTTTCCCGGCGGCGAAGACCATCATCATTTCATTGGTAAGGCTGCTGTCGGTGTCCTGACCGATAATTTTGTCACGGTCAAACCACTGTGCTACAGAAAGCTCTTCATGATCCACCGTGAGAGTATCGTCCCCGTCTACATCGCAGAAAAATCCAAAAAGTAATGTACCGGAGAAGGACCATGGCTGACTCTTATAATAACGGAGATTTTTCACTTTCAGACCGACTTCTTCCATGACCTCGCGATGAACGGTTTCTTCAATTGTTTCACCAATTTCCGCGAAACCGGCGATCAGGGCATATTGCTTAAAGCTTCTGCCCTCATATTTGGAGCAGATGATCTTATCTCCGTTAGTAATACCGACGATCACAGCCGGCATAAGTACCGGATATTCCTGACGGCCACAGGAAGGGCAGTACATCATACGTTCTTTTGTATCGTGTTTCATTGGGAACCCGCAGCATCCGCAGAAACAGCGGTTTCTGTACCAGAACCAGAGCTGATATCCGGCAATCGAAGCAAAAGCAAGATACTGTGGCTGTACATAACGAAGCTCTCTGTTTTCGTGGAATTCATAGCCTGGCAGCAGGGAAGTATCCAGTCCCGGAATCAGATAAAAACGTTCGTCATCTATCGAGAAAAGATAGATATAATTTTTGTACAGGTCGCTTACGTTTCCTTCCAGTTCGCGGAAACGGGGAAGCGTTATAGAATTGTCTGTATCATTTTTATGAAAGAAACTCTTTCCGTTTTCATAAGCGAGCACAAAACTGCTGCCATCCGGAGCAACCGGTCTGTATTCATTGTGATAAGTATGTGGTGCAATATCCTGTATCATACGGAACCTCCTGAAAAATAGAGTGCAATTTATTGTCTGGCGATGAGCTGTATTATCGAAAAGTTGTATTTACTGCTTTATCAGACTGTATTCAGTATAGGTGAGGTGTTGGGAAAATGCAAGGGAGGAGTTTATATCAGATGTGAGATGACTCCCACCTCTGTAGGTGGCGAGCAACAAATCAGTATCAGTGGTGGGAGTCAATCCCCCATCTGATATAGCCTGCGGCAGGATTGCAGAGGCATTCTTGAAACAGATGAAGTTACTGCGTGTTGGAAAGAAATGCGGTATGTAAATAAAATGATAAAAATTTGACAAAATGTTATGCGGGTTATTGACAGCATACTGACATCGTGCTATTATGATGTCAGTATAATTCCATATTGAACATATGAAGTGCTGATTGTAATCCGCGTAGCAGTCAGAAGAGGGAATCAGGTGAGAATCCTGAGCGATCCGGTCACTGTAACAGAGGAGCGACTTTTCGATATCCCATTGTACGATAGTATGAGAAGGGGAAAAGAAGTGATGATCCTGAAGTCAGGAAACCTGCTTTGTATGGCGAGGTTAAACTTCCGTGTAAAGTGTAACAACCAACTTAGGGTATCCGCAACCCAAAGCGTTGTCTGCTTGTTGGAAGCAGGCATTTTTTTATGGAATTCGCCTGTTCGTATGAATTATACCTATATGTATCGTGGTGGCCGCCACATACATACGACCCCTTAAAGGGTATGATTAAATGGCAGGCGATACTACTCCGGATGCATTCGTTCCCTCCGCATATTTGAACGGATTCATTGTCTACCCCGGAGCAGTATCGCAAATCCTCTGAAATAAGTTTTGAAGATGACCAGTTCGGCAGTGCCGTGACTGGATTTTTTTATATAACGAGGTGAAAGTAAATGGAAAAACCATATTGGGAAGGGAAACACTATGCTTTTTTCAGCAATAAGGAATGTGAATATTTTCCGTGTCATGCAGGCGCAGATCCGGAGAACTTTAACTGTCTGTTCTGCTACTGCCCGCTGTATGCATTGGGCGATAAATGCGGCGGGAATTTTCGAATGACAGAAACAGGAATAAAAGACTGCACGAACTGCCAGCTGCCACATAAAGCCCAGAACTACGGTTACGTAACCGGGAAATACAGCGAGCTGGCGGAACTGATGAAGAAGATACGAGAGAATAAAGAATAGTTATTGTGATAAGGGTTTGTTGTCTGTTTACGGTGAATATACGCTCCGTTTACTGAACACGCTTCGTTTCCGAATTTCATACATGCGCTTATTTGCGATTGCTCCGCATAACTCGCTCCGCTCAGACAGATGCTCCACAACCGCAGCTAGCATGTATGAAATATACGGAAGCCTCGCTGAGTTCCGTAAACGGAGCGTATATTTCTTCGCAACAGAACAGATCAAAACTGGCAAGAGAACATCGTAATCACTTCAAACTTTTTGTCCTTTCCCGCAGAGGACTGAATCAGTTCCGCTTCCCCACGACCGGGAAGGCCTCGCCCGACAGCGGCCGCAGGCCGCGAAAATCCCCCGGGGTGCGGTGGCACCACAAAGATGATACGGGAATGAGAGAAGAGGAATTAATAGTATACATATATTTAAAAATTTATAATAATGTAGAAAACATCTTACTTTAACTTTATATTTCTATATACAGAAAAAAGAAACAGCTATCCATGCCAAGCTGACTCAGCAAATTTTCGTTAATTTTGCTCATGCTAGCGATGGCTGCGTTGCACTGTCTGAGCACCGTAAGGTGCGAGTTTGCAAAAGCAGTCATCAATAAGCGCATGAGAAAAATTAGAAAATGCAGCGTGTCAGACTGGTTGGATAGCTGTTTCTTTTTTCGTTATAATATATTATAATATATAGTTCCTACCTCTCGCTCAGTATCATCTTCAACCGAGGAATATCATTATTCAGTATCATCTTCTCGGGAAACATCATCTCATGCACAAACTCCGCCGCACACGTAAAATCTCCGATATGCCCCGCACCATGACTGTCGCTCGACAGCACAATCGGAATTCCATACTTCATACAATACTTCAGGATCTCCCGGTTATTCGCCCGTGTATCCCCACGATACCCATACGGTGCGAGTGAAGCTTCATTGATCTCAAAAATAACACCATTCTCCTTAGCACCGACTGCCAGAGTCTCATAATCCACCGGAAATGCCGGATTGTCACAATGCCCCAGAACCTTTACACATGGATGCGTCATGGCATTCAGATAAGCACTTGTATTTTCCTTCACGCTTCCGCTCTTATAATTCTGCGCATGCATACTCGCAATCGCATAATCCAGTTCTCCAAGCAATTCGTCATTCAGATCCAGATGTCCGTCAATATCCAGAATATTCAGTTCCACTCCAAAAAGCAGTTCGATTCCAAATCTCTTCTTAGGAGCATAAGTCAGACTCCTGAAATAAGAAGAAGTACCTGCAGCAAGTGTACCCGGACCATGATCTGTAATGCCAAGCAGTTTTAACCCTTTTTTTGAGGCAGCTTTTGCCATATCAGAAATTGTGCAGATGGTTCCGTGGCCACTTGCGATGGAATGTGTATGTATGTCAGAAAGATACATGATGATCCCTCCTTAAATTCAAAAAATCAGCGTCTGTCAGCAATGATTGCGGCTGCAGATTGTTCTGTATGTCCAGTATGGCAGTCTGTTTTGCAAAAGTCAACAGAAAAATGCAGTTCAAAATAAAAACCAACACAAAACCAATAAAAACCACAACAAAAACCTCGTAAAAAACAGAAGAATAATGTTGGATTTCGTTGACATGAAAGAGCACGTAGAGTATAATGATTCTATATGAATCGTGGCGTTTTAGCGCCTTCTGATTGCATATGAGATATGGTGTAAGAGATACCTTTAAGGTAGTGACACCATAAGAAAGGAGAAGCGTGGAGATGTTTAATACCACAGATGTTCCAAAGTCATCCAGGATTCCGAAACTGGTTGAGGCACTTTATGCCAATATGCCGGTAATCGAGTCTGCCAGAGCGAAGCTGCTTACTGAATCATATAAGGCTACCGAAGGTGAGCCGATGGTCACACGGCGTGCGGAAGCTTTTGCTCACATTCTCCGTAATATTCCGATCATCATTCGTGACAATGAACTGATCGTCGGAAGCAGCACGATCGCACCGCGAGGATGTCAGACATTCCCGGAATTTTCCTTCCAGTGGCTGGAAGATGAGCTGGATACCGTTGAAACGAGGAGCGCGGACCCGTTTTATATTGCAGAAGAGACCAAGCAGGAGTTAAGAGAAGTACATAAATACTGGAAGGGTAAGACATCCAGTGAACTTGCTACATCCTATATGGATCCGGAAGCAATCAAAGCAATCGAACACAATATCTTTACACCTGGAAACTATTTCTACAATGGTGTAGGTCACGTAACTGTTAAATATGGTGAAGTCCTTGCAATCGGATACAAGGGAATCATCGACAAAGCACAGGCAGAGCTGGATAAGTGCCAGGTTGGAGATGCCAACTATGTTACGAAGAGCCATTTCTTAAATGCAGTGATCCTTTCCTGCCAGGCAGCAATCGAATACGCAGAAAGATATGCAGAACTCGCATCCCAGATGGCAGCAGAGTGTACAGATCCGGTCCGTAAACAGGAACTTCTGCAGATTTCAGAAAACTGTAGCCGTGTACCGGCGAACGGAGCTACAAGCTTCTATGAGGCCTGCCAGTCCTTCTGGTTTGTACAGCAGCTGATCCAGATCGAATCCAGTGGTCATTCCATTTCACCTGGACGTTTTGATCAGTATATGTATCCTTATTATAAGGAAGACATAGACAAAGGTGTGATCACAAGAGAGTTTGCACAGGAGCTGATCGACTGTATCTGGGTTAAGATGAATGACCTGAACAAGTGTCGTGATGAAGAATCAGCGAAGGGCTTTGCAGGATACAGCCTTTTCCAGAACCTGATCGTAGGTGGACAGAACAAATACGGCGAAGATGTTACCAATGATCTTTCCTTTATGTGTATCGAGGCATCCAAGCAGGTATTCCTGCCGCAGCCGTCTTTGTCGATCCGTGTATGGAATGGTTCTCCGCATGAACTGCTGATGAAGGCAGCTGACCTTACAAGAACCGGTATCGGACTTCCAGCTTACTATAATGATGAAGTTATCATTCCGGCGCTGCAGAACAGAGGCCTCACTCTGGAAGATGCAAGAGAATACAACATCATCGGATGTGTTGAACCGCAGAAATCCGGTAAGACAAACGGCTGGCATGATGCAGCGTTCTTTAATATGTGCCGTCCGCTTGAACTTGTTTTTGCAAATGGTATGGACAAGGGTGTACAGGTTGGCATTCAGACTGGCGATGTTACCAAGATGAATACTTTCGACGAATTCTATGATGCATACAAGAAACAGATGGAATACTGTATTTCTCTGATGGTCAATGCAGATAATGCAATCGATGTTGCACATGCAGAGAGATGTCCGCTTCCGTTCCTTGCATCCATGGTAGATGACTGTCTGACCCGTGGCCTTACAGCAGAGCAGGGTGGAGCAGTTTATAACTTTACCGGCCCGCAGGGATTTGGTATTGCGAATATGGCAGATTCCCTGTATGCGATCCGCAAGCTTGTTTATGAAGATAAGAAAGTTTCCATGGAGACTTATAAAGAAGCACTCGCATGGAACTACGACAAAGGCCTTGATGAAAGATCTGTTGCCGATATGGCAGAAATGATCCTCAAAGGAATGCAGGATGCAGGAATGACTGTCAACGAAGGTACAGCAAAAGCAGTTCTTCAGACAGTTATGAGACTGAAACCTTCCGATGAGCAGATTCAGAAATTTACAGAACTGCATGATATGATCGATGAAGTTCCGAAATTCGGAAATGCCATCGATGATGTGGATTATTTTGCAAGAGATGTTGCATATACCTATACACGTCCGCTTCAGAAATATCATAATCCACGTGGAGGACAGTTCCATGCAGGACTTTATCCGGTATCTGCGAATGTTCCACTGGGCGGACAGACAGGCGCTACTCCAGATGGCCGTTATGCGCATACTCCGGTAGCAGATGGTGTTTCTCCTTCAGCAGGTAAAGATGTCAACGGTCCGACGGCAGCAGCAACATCTGTTTCCAGACTGGATCACTTTATCGTATCCAACGGAACACTGTTTAACCAGAAATTCCATCCGTCAGCACTTGCCGGAAGAGAAGGACTGGAGAAATTTGTGGCTCTGATCAGAACATATTTTGATCAGAAGGGAATGCATATGCAGTTTAACGTTGTTGACAGAGCGACTCTGATCGATGCACAGAAGCATCCGGAGAAATACGCACATCTGGTTGTTCGTGTTGCCGGTTACAGTGCATTGTTTACAACACTGTCACGTTCTCTTCAGGACGATATCATCAGAAGAACAGAACAGGGCTTCTAAGAGGTAAATTATCAGTTATTTACAGACAAAAGGCCGCATTTTTGATGTCCAGCGATATTCGATCCATGACGGCCCGGGAATCCGTACGATTGTTTTCCTGAAAGGCTGCGTGTTGAGATGCAGATGGTGCTGCAACCCTGAATCACAGGAATACGGAATCCAGACAATGAAAGTCCTTGGCAAAGACAAGGTGATCGGTCGAGATGTTACAGTAGAAGAGATGATCAAAGTAGTCGAACAGGATCGTCCGTACTACCGCCGCTCCGGAGGAGGACTCACTCTTTCGGGTGGTGAGAGCCTCTGCCAGCCGGAATTTGCCAGAGATATGCTCCGGGCAGCAAAGGAACGGGGAATCAATACTGCGCTGGAAAGTATGGCCTGTGCTCCATTTGAGACGATCGAGACGATCCTTCCGTATCTGGATCTGTATTTGATGGATATCAAGCATACCAATCCGGCAAAACACAAAGAATTTACCGGACGGGCAAATGACCTTATGATGGAAAATGCCCGTAAAGTAGCACTTTCCGGTAAATGTAAGCTGATCATCCGTGTTCCGGTCATTCCGACTTTTAATGATACAGTGGAAGAAATCCAGGGAATTGCATCTTTTGCAGATACACTTCCGGGTGTGGAACAGCTTCACCTGCTTCCGTATCACAGACTTGGTCAGGATAAATACATCGGACTTGGAAGACCTTATTTAATGGAAGGAATTCTTCCACCAACACAGGAACATATGCAGACATTGAAGAAAGCAGCAGAATCCGTAAGTTCTCTGCATGTTCAGATTGGTGGATAAACAGAAAACAACAAAAACAACATTTTTATCGTGATAAAAACAACACAAAACAACGATAAAATCTTGACAATCTTGTTTATAAGGAGTAAAATCTCCTTAGAAGTACAATAAAACCAAAGTGGTTGTCCAGGGACTGAATTTCAGCTGACGGGCAGCTGCAAAAAACCAAATTGCTTTAGGAGGAAAATAAGCATGGTAAACGAATTTGAAATCAAAAAACAGATCTGTGACATCGGAAGACGTATCTACAACCGTAACATGGTTGCAGCTAACGACGGAAACATTTCCGTAAAGCTGAATGACAACGAATTCCTTTGCACACCAACAGGCGTATCCAAAGGATTTATGACTCCAGAGTTCATCTGTAAAGTAGATGCTCAGGGTAACGTAATCCAGGCTAACCCGGGATTCAAACC
>ENA-OPEA01000913-OPEA01000913.1-human-gut-metagenome-genome-assembly--contig:-NODE-913-length-14360-cov-11.267459_pt1 | contig 14360 bp, 16 predicted proteins | sample MGYA00241623_ERZ501509 | MGnify/ENA primary metagenome ERZ501509 (study PRJEB25962, sample SAMEA2042571) | human gut metagenome | biome: human gut; feature: human-associated habitat; material: faeces... | reverse complement strand
AAAAGCTATTGTCACAGGAAGTGGACCGAAGCAAACCGATTATCGTAGAAACAGCGGGTGACGGATTAAAATTCCGCAACTAGAATGTTACAAACAACCAGTAAAGATAAGGCCTTATCTTTACTGAGCAAAAGGGGTGTTCATCATGCACCCCTTTTTTCGTTAACTATAGCCCTCTATCTGCAATATTTTGAATATTTCCTTAACCAATATGTTTCCAATAGCTAAAAAACGGCAATAAGCTCATAAAACAGTTTAATCAGCCATCTCTACTTCCTTTTTTCATTCTTGTATAAGAAAAAGAAAACTGAAATACGGCAAGATTCAGAACAGTCTGTGTAGACTGGTATATTTTTTATTAACTCCATTTTTAATCATAAGAATTTCTCCAATCTATTCTTATTCGGCGGAAAAGGAGACAACGGGCATCATTATTTTTTCTTATTCTTTGAAAACCAATTATTTGGCACGCAATACAAAAAAGACTACTTTTGTAACCCTAACGATTTGAACACATGGATGAAACGACATATAAAATTTTGATGGGAACTTCAGCTTTCATAGTAGCGATGCTGGGAAGCATGCTAGCAACTACAACGATACCGCCGGAATGCGGATTAGAAAAGTTACGGAAGGCCCGTAATATCCTTGTGCCCTCTTATTTCGTACTCGCCCTTCTCAGTCTGGTATGCTGCTTTACGGGTTATGACCATCGTATTGAACCTGCCAGTACACTTTTCGTTGCATCGTTTCAGGCTCTTCTTTTTACCATGTCCATGTTGGTTTTCATACGTCCGGGTGAAGTCAGATGGAGCATAGTGTTCCGACAGGCCGGAGGCATTGCAGCGGCAGGCATTATCCTGTTTGTCGCCTTGTTTTGTTTTATAGACTATTATTTGTGGTTCTTTTATACGGGCATCGCCGCTTATATTATCCAGTTAACTATCTATACCCGAAAATTCACGCAAGCTTACCGCAAGACGGTACAAGAGGTAGAGGACTATTATGATGAGGACGAAGAGAATCGTCTGGCATGGGTAAAGACCGGCTTTTATAGTGCACTGGCTATTGGGATCATGGCTATACCCATTTTATTTTTTACCGACTGGTACAAATTCTTTGTTCCACTGTATGTGCTTTATTACAGCTTCATGGTGATGTGGTTCGTCAACTACTATCGCAGGATGAAATTTGCGATTCCGGTCATTGCGGCTGTTCCACCCGAAACAAAGATTTATGCACATCCGATGGAAACAGACATGGGCGAAACAGACAAGTCTGTAAAAGAGAACAAGGAAAAGTCAAAAACTGTTTTTCAAGAAAAAGAGCGGCTATTAAAAGAAAGATTACAAAAATATGTAGATGAGAAAGCATACTGTGAGAAGGATATCCCTTCCGGTATCGTGGTAGATTCTTTCGGAGTGTCCCAATCATTCTTCCGGCAATATATGAAAGACCATTACGGAATGGATTTCCGTCCGTGGCGCAAGGAGCTTCGTTTGCGCGAGGCAGCCCGTCTGTTTGCCGAAAATCCCGGATATACGATAGAAGAAGTATGTGAAATGGTAGGATACAACAATAGCGGTAATTTCAACAGAGATTTCAAAAAAATGATGAAAATGACTCCCAAAAGTTACTGTAAACAAATCTACTTAAAGAACACTGATGCGGAAATCGAAACATCCTCCTGACATCTTTGCCTTCCAAATCATCTTTCCCACATCCAGCGCATCAGATTACCGGTGAATGATGTGCCTGTTTTTTCTGAATGTCCTCAACTGCCACACTGTTTTTCGTACTTGGATAAAATTGTCTTTCGCTAATTAAACATTGTCTTTCGTTAGTTTTCCTGCTTTTCAGCATATAAAGAATTGTCTTTCATTGACTTGAACGAAAGACAATTGATTTTATTTGCAATCATTTACTTACATGTTATATTTTTGTGCAACACAAAAGGTTCTTCAGCAACCCGTTTTTTCCTCTTTCTGCACGAAAAACAGCCGCAAGGCATCCTATATAAAAAACACTAATATACCATACTGATATGAATGCATGGAAAACTATGCTTGTATACACACTACTGGCTATGGTTGCCGCACCGATGTTTGCGCCGGCAACAAACAAAGCTCCGCAAATGGTATTCCGTTTTGTGGAGGAAAATAATATGTTCAAGGTGAAAACGGCAGAAAACGCAAAACAGGACGAACTGACCCTAACCGACCTTCAAAAGCAGTCCGAAACAGCAGCCGCGTCCCAAGAAAAGACATCCAAGCCAATACACAGCCGCCGGGTGGGGAAACCGATGACCACCGCACCTGCATTTACCCGTGACGGAAACTGCGTGACAGCAGATGCCCGCAACAACACTCCGGCAGGTACAGCAACCATCACCGATTGGCAGGTACAGGAAGTGGTGAATACAACCATCAAGTAACAAATTTAAAATGACAAATAGTATGATGAAAACAAATTATCTGTTTATCGGCATGGCAGCCCTGATGATAGCCGCATGTAGCAATAATGAAAATGAACCGCAAGTGGATGACGGACGTATAGCCGTTTCCTTTGCCGGAGAAATCACGCTTCCCCGCGCCACGACCGACACATGGGAGGCAAACGACGGTATCGGTATCTATATGCTGGAACACGGAATGAAGACAGTGACGGACGGCGCCACCAACCGCAAGTATGTGACCACCGCCGGAGATGGAAAGTTTACACCTGCCGGAACAGAACAGACCATTTACTTTCCTTTGAATGCAGATAAAAAGGTAGACTTTATCGCCTACTATCCGCAAACCGACCTGACGGTCCATATATATAAGGTGGACGTGAGCGACCAAAAGGTCCCTGCCGACATCGACCTGCTGCGGAGCGACAACGCCACGGGAAAGGACAAAAGTACCAATACAGTCGATTTGAAGTTCTTCCACCGCCTGAGCCGTGTGGAAGTAGAGTTGACTGCCGGTGAAGGCGTGAGTGATGCGGAACTGGCAGGCATGGGCATCACGCTGAGCAAACAGCCCGTGAAGGCAGACTTCAACGTGTTGCAGAACACGCTGACTGCCGGGCAGGACCTCGCCACCCTTACGTTGAACACGGCCGCCGATGGCAAGACCGCCTCCGCGATCATCCTGCCGCAGGAGGGTGCAAGCGGAAGGAGTTTGGAACTAACCCTAACGGGCGGCACTGTATTGACATGGCCGGTGGAAGCCGACCGTACCTTCGAGCAAGGTAAGAAAACTATTTTCAACATTACGCTGAAACGCACACCTGTAGGTACGGAGGTGGAGGTTAATGCAACCATCCAACCGTGGGGCACGCAAGGTACAGTGTCGGGTGATTTGGAAATCTGATTTTGACAAACAACAAAAACTCATGATATGAAAGCAACAAGATATTTATTCACTGCCCTCAGTCTGGCAGTTTTGGCACTGTCGGCCTGTACCAACGACGACCTGCCGGGCGGCAACACCCTGCCCGAAGGCGCAGTACACATCACTGCCGGCATAGAGGGAGTGCAGACACGCGCGCCGCAGCTCGATGCCAATGGCGCAGGCTCATTCGAGTCTACCGACATGTGGGGCATGTACACTTTTACCGGAGATGCCGCATCCCCGGCATACAGTAACCAAAACATCGCTTACCGAGCCGACAACAGCAATCCGCTCAAGTGGAAAGACCTAAGCGAGACGGAAGCAGTGACTTTCTCCGCCCACTACCCACGCATCACGGGCACCATGCCAGACATTGACGACCCAGCGGCATACATGTATATGCCCCAAGCGTGGAACCACACGGACGACCTGCTCCACGCCACTGCCACAGCAAGCAAGGGCGAAACGGTGGCACTGACATTCAAGCATCTGATGCACCGGCTCGTCGTCAACCTGGCGACGGGCGATGGCATGGAGGGGGCGGACTTGTCTTCCGCCCTGATAAACTCCGCGGCAAAGGATGGTTACACGCCTACGATGTTTGCCAACGTGGAGGTGAACCTGCTGACCGGCGCAGTGACCTATGGCAAAGCAACGGGCAGTGTAATGCTCAGCAACGGAAGCAACGGCAATGCCGACTGGATAGTAGCACCGCAAGACCTCACCGCAGGTGCGGAATGGCTCAAAATAACCATAGGCGAGGATGGGTGGTACTATCATGTACCTGCCGACCTGAACCCTGCCGAGCCCGGCAACCAAACCCGCCTCGAAAGCGGCAAGCAGCTCACCCTCAACCTCAAGCTAAAGAAAAACTCCGGCACGGGAGACACCGAGGTGGAACTCACCGGCAGCAACATCTCCGGCTGGGACACGCAGCCGGAGATTACGGATGAAGTGGTGATAGGCGGCGGAGCCTCCGGCGACATCGACATGACCAACATGACCGCCGACGAAGTAAAGGCCTTCGTTTCGTTCATAACAGAGGCAGACCAACGGGTTTTGAAAACATCCCGCCATTACGGCAGCCCTCGCCGCAGGCCACACCGAAATCAAGCTGACGGGCGAACTTTCCAAGATAGGAATGGGCAGTGGTCAGGTGGGCGCATTTGCCTATAATACACAAATCACGAAATGCGACCTCAGCGGAGTGACGGACTGGGGAACACCGGCAACACTGCCCGGCAACGTCTTTACGAGTTGCACCGCCTTACAGGAGGTGAAGCTGCCCGATAACGTGCAGGTAATCGGAGAATATGCTTTTTTCAATTGCACTGCGCTGACTACGGTGAATCTTCCGCAGGTCACCCAGATTGATCAATACGCATTTCAGCTATGTACTTCATTGGCGGAACTCACGCTGGATAAAGTGGCAGCGATAGACAAGTGTGCTTTCTTCGGATGCACGAGCCTCAAAACGCTCAAACTGCCGAAGTGTACCCGGTTCGGTGATTATATTGTAACGGGCTGTAGCAGCCTCACCCAGATAGAAGCCACCGCAGCCGGAAATTTCGTTGACATAGAAAATGGTACCAGTATAGAGCACTCCGCCGTTTTTCAGAACAGAGCCGGCACTCATACCGGAGCGAACACATTCGACCCCGCCAAGTGCGACCTCGTGCTGAACGCCGACAAGCAAGAGGGTGGCACTGCCGTCCCCACAGTCTACAACAGCAACGAATGGACTGAGGAGAAAGGCAGCGGCTACCTCATGCAATGGAAGAGCATCACCTTCCCATAAGAAGGAGCAGCCCGGGCGGCAGAGCGAAGTGAAAGAAAGCAATGTTGAAAACTATAATTACAAAATAGATGAATATGAACAAATGGTATATCAGACGTGATTTTTCCGTTGCGGCAGAAAGATTGGGCAGGAGAGGACAGTTCTTGTCTTCTGATGCTCCGCCACCGGACGCCCTGTTTTGGGAAATGTGGCAGGAGTGCGAGCCTATCGCACGGCAAGTGCTGGAAACGGCATACTTCAAAGGCATTCTGAACAACGACCTCGACCCGAATGCTTATGGAGCATTGATGGTGCAGGACGCTTACTATTGCTTCAAGGCCCAGGATGCTTATGCGGCAGCGGCGACGCACCCTTTGGACGATGCTTGCGGTGACTTCCTGCAAGGCAAGTACACCAGTTATGAGGAATACAATGCCTATTATCACGAAACGTGGCACGTGCGTGAAGCCTCAGGCGTAATTCCCGGAGATGAAATCAAGGAATACGCCGCCTATGAAGCATTTGTGGCGGGAAACCTCGATTCGCCCTACCTGTTCAGCGTAATGCTGCCTTGCGAATATTTGTGGAACTGGATAGCCAACGAACTGGACAAAACAGCCCCGAAAGACGGACTTTATTATTTCTGGATAGAAGGAAACGGCGGTACGCCTGATGGAGCTTATCAGATGGCGAACATGCTCGAAAGTTATCGCAGACAGATAGACGAGGCGAAAGCCAAAGAGATTTTCCGCATTGCTCTACAGCACGAGTTGAAAGTATTTACAACAGCGACACTCTTAAAATCCGAATTATTATGGCAAAGAAAAAATTCAATCTTACAGAGATAAAGAAAGGCTATAACATAGCCTGGACAGTATGCTCCCAATGCCTTTTTACTGGGACAATTACATTGACGGACGATGCAGGGACAGTATATTTCCAATATCCTAAAACGAACAGCAGCACATCCTATCAGGTATTGGGACAAGGACATCGTGATTTTACCGGCGATGTATTGTACCTGCATGTGGATATTCCTGCAAGCGCAAAGATCAATCAAAGCATCACCGCCAACAATGTGACCGACTCACATGCCGGAAAGGTAGGACAGGTTTATAGCTTTTGCATTGAAGACTCGACTGACGAGGATTACAACGATTTTTACATAAATATCGTTGGCTGGGCAAAAAAGGGATAGTCCCTGTATCCCTGTAAGAATATAACTCCCGAAGCTGAACTTCAACCACAATCCATAAAAACAACGTAATTTAACAAACGCAACGATATGAAAATAATAAAAAAGAATATATGCCTTATCGCCATCCTGTCGGGTGTGGTCGGATTATCGGCCTGCTCGCAGGATGATGCACCTACTCCCGATGGCGGCACGGACAACGGCAACACCATCCGCTTCACTACTGCTATCGCCGGTTTCACAGGCAGTGATGCCACCGATTCCCCCGGCACACGAGCCACCATCAACGACAACGGCACGGGCAGCTTCAACAACGGTGACAAAACGGAGATATTCATCGCCCATGAGGACCGCCCCGAATCCGCTATGATATATCCCGCTATCTTCCGCAACGGCACATGGGAAGCCGACAACCTGACGTGGGAAGGATTCGGCAACAGCGCCGAGCTCAATTTCTTTGCCTTTTTCCCGGCACGCACCTACATGGAAACAATCCAAGAACTCACCCTGCCCACCGACCAGAGCACCGAGGAGCAATACGCCGCCACCGACCTGCTTCATGCCTCCTCCCTCCACCGTGTGGAAAGCGACGGTGCCGTTCCCCTCGACTTCCGCCACGTAATGTACCGCCTCACGGTCAGCCTCAGCCTTTCCGCCACGCCCGGCACGTTGACGCAGGAGGATGTGAATAACGCCACGATCGTGATAAAGAATATGCGTTCCACGGGTACTATAGGCTATGACGGCAAGGTGACTACCCACAGGACACTCTCCGACTTCACCCCTCTGAAATCCACTGACGGTGACGGCAACCGCTTCCGCGCCATCCTCTTCCCTCAGCCCGTCGTCAGCGACACCCCGTGGATAGAAATCACCGTGAGCGGTCAAATAATCACCTATGCCATCCCTGACGGACTGACCGAGCTGCGTGGCGGAGAGGAGCAGGTGGTGAACCTTGCGCTGACCAACAGCAGAACGAATTGAAACACTCCGGTGATCTGAAAAAGAAATATCGATCAAAACGATACCTATATGAAAGTAAAATGTTACAAAGGGTTGAAAGGCTGTGACACCGAGACTATCGAAGTTGAAAAATCTGCCATATTGAAAAACATAAGAAACTTATTCATCCGAAAAGAGTTCATTGAACTGGATAATCGTAAAAAAAGATAACCTACTGTTTTATTATCAAACATATACTGAAACTTCATACCTGTATGATATGTATCACTTGTAAGATATATAATCTTTCACCTGTAACATTACTAATCTTACAACCCACACATTAGTAACGTGTCGCCCCACACGTTACTAACCTTCCGACATGCAGGTTACTAACCTTTCAAACGTCCTGTTCTTTTCTGAAAAGAACAAGGTCTTTAAAAAAAAGAACAAGACGTTTTCATTGAAAGAACAAGAACTTTTTAAAATTTGACCTGTTGTTTTTTTCCATAACGGTATCTACATGCCGAAACGCCTTATTTTTCCTTCAGATCTTTCAGCCCCTCCGCAAACACCCTGCCCGTCGGCATTCCGGCTGAAGGATATACCTCACGAAATGTTTCAGGCGGAAAATATCCTTCAGAACAACCACTCCTCCGAAAATAAAACCGGCTGAAACATTTCCACTTGGCTGAAGGATTCCATAACCTCAATTCTTCAGCCGAAACGCCGACGGGCAGGGTGTTTGCGGAGAGGCTGAAGCTTATGAAGGATTTTTTAGGATATTCTCTACAGGGCATTATAAACGACCGTATCCCACTGAAAAAAGTAATATATGTTCATAGACAAAGTAAGTCCACTTCATCGGCAAAGTAAGTGGTGTTATTTCGCCGATGAAGTACACATACTTTTTTTACCAATAATGCCGGTAAACAAAAAGCCCGTCAAGCAGTTTACAATCTACTTGACAGGCCTTTCCCTTTCGCTTTATTTCAATTATTCAGCAGCAGCTTCTTCCACTTTGTCAGCAGAATCTGCCGGAGCTTCTACAAATTCAGTAATACCATTGTTTACCAAAATATTGTACCATGAAATCAGTTTCTTGATATCTCCGTTATGGACACGGTCACGATCATAATTTGGCAAAACTTCTGCAAAATAAGCATGCAACTCATCGGCTGATGCTTTTTTATAATTGATAGAAGCAACCGCTCCATTCTCTTTCTTCTTTACCGCTTCCAGCACTTCGCTCAAAGGCACTTCTTCTGCATCTGTGTACATAGCAATATCCGCCAATGAGATAACTTTGTCATGAGCATAAGCAGGAACTCTTTTCTTAGCCGCGTCAACTGTTTCTACAATCAACATGTTCTTTCCTTGAGAAATCAATTTATATAATCCCGGTTTGCCCGCGATTGATAAAATGGTCTTTAACATACTATTCTATTTTATATTTATGGTTTGAGGAAGCAAAAGTACAATTCACCAATGAAACTCCCAAATTTATAGTATGAATTTTTCGGTTTTTAATTGTTCTACTATTCTGTTCAACTGGGGTATGAGCAATTGCACCCCGTCATTCACCACCGTGAAATCGGCCCGCCGACGCTTTTCTTCATCATCCATCTGGGCAGCAATACGTGCCCGGACTTGTTCCTCGCTGGCTCCGTCACGATACATGGCACGCTGTATACGCAGTTCTACAGGTGCATAGACCATTATTACCGCATCTACCGTATCCTGAAAACCGGCCTCATACAAAATAGCCGATTCCATACCCACTATCTCACACTTTTCCTGACGTTCCACCCATACGGTAAAATCTTTCCGTACCCGGGGATGGATAATGGAATTGATTTGGAGCACATGCGCCGGATCGGAAAACAGATAGGAAGCCAGCAACGGCTTGTTTAACAGACCATCCTTATAAACCTCCTCACCTAACAAAGCAATCAGTTCCCCACGAATTCCGGCATCGGAAACAGTAAGGCGCTTCGCTTCATTATCCGCATTATACACTGGGATATGCATATCCTCCAGCAAATGGGAAATGTATGATTTTCCACTGCCGATGCCACCGGTAACCGCTATCTTAATCATTGAATTTAATTCGTTGTTCTATCAAATAATCCACCTCCTTGGGATTCAAACGGACGTGGTTCACATATCGGGGGATGGATTTGAGATTGACCGGACACTTCTCCCCCTTATTGTTCAACAAAGACTCATAAGTCACCCCGATAAAGAAATCCTCGGAAGTGATGGACTTGAAATGACTCAGACCTACCTGAAAAGTCACCTGAACCTTGGAGGGAAAAGTGCGAAGTACTTTATCGGGCGGAAAATTGATGCCACGTATAGGCACCTCCACACTTTTTTCAGCGTAAATATCTACCAATAAAGTCACATCATCAAAAGAGGGAATGAATTTCGCTCCACGTACATCGGCCAGATTCACCCTGCGACGAACGGTGTCTGCCACATCTTCAAAGTTCAATGCCTGTGTATAAGCAGCCGTGATGGTATCCAAAATCTCTTGAGGAGCATAAACCATCACTGAATCCGGCGAGTAAATGATATCCGAGATATAATACTGACGGTCCAAAGCCACCTTGCCTTGTAATTTCACAGGCACCTTCTTTGCCTTCCCTTTTGTATAAATAAACTCCACAGTATCCGGCCGTATGGTCAGCAATTTGGTTGTCTGATTCAACTGGACCGAAATCTTTTTCATTAAAGCTGAAACCGGAATCCGGACACGACTTCCTTTATCCTCATAGTCCTTAAAGTCCACAACAATGGGATAGAATGTCTGTCCCAGCATATAGTTAGCCAATACAGTTCCCCTGTCTTTCACGCCAATACGCAGTTCATCGGGAAGTTCGGAGGTCAGCACCACATCACTAGGTACATTCTTCAACCGTAACGGAACGGAGAATTCCGTTTCATAATCATCATTTAACACCTGAAGCAACCAAAAGCAGAAAGATACAAATACAAAAAACAAGAAAATCAGGAACTCCCTGCTATTACGGCTAAGCAGGAAGCTTCTGATTCTCTCTAAAGTCTTTAAATAGTAAATACGTATGTTCCTTTTGTCGAACATGTTGTTATGTCATTTACTTTGCCTGTTGTTGGTTGGATGCAGCATTAGCGAAGATAGAATTTCTATCAATTTTAATCTTAACGCCTGACGCTATTTCCAAAACAACCGTATTATCTTCTATTTCTTTTATCTTTCCGTATATACCACCTGCAGTGATCACTTCCTGACCCACTTCCAGATTCTTGCGGAAATTAGCAATTTCTTTCTGTTTTTTATTCTGAGGACGAATCATGAAGAAGTACATAATAGCGAAAATGGCTACCATCATAATAAGGAAAGAGTAATCTCCTCCACCCCCTGCCTGCAGAAATACAAATAATAAGTTCATACTTTCTATGTTTTTTAGTTTATAATACCGTTATTCTTCAATAACAAACAAAGATATTAATTTTTTGTTAGCTTATTCTCTTTTTTTAATGAATTAACGATTCCATCCAAAGTACCGTTAATAAAGCCACCGCTTTTCGGAGTGCTGTACAGTTTGGCTATTTCCACGTACTCATTCAGTGAAACGCTGACCGGGATATTGGGAAAACTCAGGATTTCAGCCAAAGCGATCTGCATAATGACCACATCCATGAAAGCCACACGGTCTAAATCCCAGTTCTTTGTATTTTCGCTAATCAGATGACGATAATAATCGGCATTCAAGATAGTACGACGGAACAAACGGCGCGCGAAGTCTTGATCCTCCTCATCTTTAAATTCCGGCAACAATTCCTGTTTTGCACCATTCTTCTCATCGAAACGCTTGATGGTCTTCAACACAAAGGTATCCACGATTTCCTTATCATCATTCCAATACAAACTTTGGTCCTCCAAAACCTGATCCAGTTCGATATTATTAAAAATAATATTTTTATATAGCTTGCGCCACAATTCACGGTCTTCCTCATACGAAGAAGTCTCACTGGCCATATATTCCTTATATATATCGCTTTCTAAGATTTTATCACATAAAGTCTTTACGAAATCAGCTTCATTCTCCCAAGTTTTCTTCTGATTGTTCGAAAACTCCAGCAGCTGTTTGTTTACCTCCAGCTGTGCAATAAAGCGGTTTTCCACAAATTTGGTGTTGGGAAACAATTCTTCCTTAGTAGGGACCAGTTTGTTTTTCGCAGCATTCAGTCGTTTGTTAGCCTGTTTAGTTACCTCTACCATTAAAAGCAGCAGATAGTTGTATAAGTCATACGCTTTAGAAAGGCTGAAAAATAACTCTTTTTCCGCTGTATCCAAGTTTTTGCCTCCGTTCTGATAATAAGCATAGACTATCTGAACTATCTTAAGACGAATAAGAACTCTATTTATCATAATTCACATAAAATTATTAAGGAGTTGCAAAAGTAGGTATTTTCATTGATTTTACATAACATAATTACATTTTTTAATGTAAAATTTACATAGAGCTATCTAAATCGCTTTTTTCATCGAAGTTTATCCGCAAATTCTTTGCCCATTTAAAAAAAATGTCCAATTTTGAAGCCGATTTATAAAGATACTTAAGTTATGGAAGATTATAAAAAGAAAAGTGTAGTGGATGGTGACAAAGAAATTGTTTTTTCAAAAGCAATTAAAGCCGGCAAACGTATTTATTATTTAGATGTGAAGAAAAACCGAAAAGATGAAATGTTTTTGGCTATTACCGAAAGCAAGAAGATTGTTTCGGGAGAAGGTGATGACTCGCAAGTAAGCTTCGAAAAACATAAGATTTTTCTATATAAAGAAGATTTTGAGAAGTTCATGAATGGTTTACAACAGGCTATACAGTTTATTGCCGAAGAGCAAGGTCCTATTGAACCTCATCACACTGAAAATGAAGAACAGGAAACGACCGAAGACGCTCACAAGCCGCTTAGTCCGAATGAAATTAAAATAGATATCGATTTCTGATTCCAACCGATAAAGAAAGCACAATGATAAAAAAATTGTGCTTTCTTTTTGCCAAGTCGGAAATAAGCAGTAATTTTGCACCGCTTTTTCAAGCTCATCGTGTGATATACCACATCGTGTGATGGCGAATTAAGCAATAAGATCAACTTAATTTAGAGTAACACAAAAAATTAAAAAACAATGAAATCAATTGAAATTAAAGGTACTGTCAGAACAGACGTAGGAAAGAAAGCAACTCACGAATTGCGTAAGAACAATGGTGTTCCTTGTGTATTGTATGGAGTACAGAAAGACGAAAACGGCTTGCCCGTAGCTACTCACTTCTCCGTGCCCACCGAAGGACTCCGTAACTTGGTATACACACCGCACATCTATGTTGTAGACTTGAACATTGACGGTAAAATAGTAAACGCTATTTTGAAAGATATCCAGTTCCATCCTGTAACGGATGCAATCCTTCACGTTGACTTCTATCAGATTGATGAAGCTAAACCCATCGTTATGGAAGTTCCTGTTCAGCTGGAAGGTTTGGCAGAAGGTGTACGTGCCGGTGGTAAATTGGCATTACAATTGCGTAAACTGAAAGTGAAAGCTTTATACAATGTAATTCCTGAACGTCTGGTTGTTGATGTAACTTCTTTGGGTCTGGGCAAGACTGTCAAAGTGGGCGAATTAAGCTATGAAGGTTTGGAATTGATTAACGCTAAAGAAGCCGTTGTTTGTGCAGTTAAATTGACTCGTGCCGCTCGTGGTGCTGCTGCAACTGCCGGCAAATAATCAGTAACCTTTTAATCCTTATCAATGAAATATTTGATTACAGGACTGGGTAATATAGGTGAAGAATACCGAAATACCCGTCACAACATAGGATTCACAGTATTGGACGCCCTTGCAAAGGCGTCCAATCTTGTTTTTACCGACGGACGTTATGGGGCTACTGCCACCCTCTCGCTCAAAGGACGCCAGCTTATCCTGCTGAAACCGTCTACTTACATGAACCTGAGTGGAAATGCAGTGCGCTACTGGATGCAGAAAGAAAACATTCCGTTGGAAAATGTGTTGATAGTGGTGGACGACCTCGCCCTTCCTTTCGGTACACTACGCCTGAAAGGAAAAGGCAGCGATGCCGGACACAATGGTTTGAAACATATAGCTGCTACGCTGGGTACACAGGATTATGCCCGTCTGCGCTTTGGTATCGGCAACGATTTTCCCCGTGGCGGACAAATAGATTTTGTATTAGGTCACTTCACTGATGAAGATTTGAAGACCATGGACGAACGTGTAGCAACGGCTTGCGACATAATTAAGAGTTTTTGTCTGGCAGGCATCAGTATAACAATGAACCAATACAATAAAAAGTAATGGCTGAAGCAAGAATTGATAAATGGCTGTGGGCCTCACGTATATTCAAGACCCGTACTATCGCTGCCGAAGCATGCAAGAAAGGACGGGTTTCCATCAACGGTACTCAGGTGAAGCCGTCGAGAATGATAAAGCCGGGAGAAGTGATACAGGTAAAGAAACCGCCTGTCACGTACTCATTTAAAGTTTTACAGGCAATAGAGAAACGTATAGGTGCCAAATTGGTTCCTGAAATTCTGGAGAATGTAACGACTCCGGAGCAATATGAATTACTGGAAATGAGCAGAATCAGCGGTTTTGTTGATCGCGCCCGCGGAACAGGGCGTCCCACCAAGAAGGACCGTCGCAGCATGGAAGAATTCATTACTCCTGAATATTTCGGTGATGATGACTTCGACTTTGAATTTGATTTCGAAGAACAAGAATAGATAGTGATTAATGGTTAGTGATTGTAGGTGTATGCATCTGCTATTAATCACTAGCCATTAACTACTATCTATCTGTTAATCATTTCACTACTACAGATTTTTCTTTATAGCTTCAATCATTTCTTGGTATTCCGCATCAGTCAGATAAACTTTTCCCGGATTCATCTGAAATACACCTCCATAATCAGGTCCGTCCACATACTTGGGAGCCAGATGAAAATGCAGGTGAGAAAGTTTGTCACTATATGCTCCGTAATTTATTTTTTCAGGGTGGAAAGCC
>ENA-OPEA01000905-OPEA01000905.1-human-gut-metagenome-genome-assembly--contig:-NODE-905-length-14439-cov-2.675403_pt1 | contig 14439 bp, 10 predicted proteins | sample MGYA00241623_ERZ501509 | MGnify/ENA primary metagenome ERZ501509 (study PRJEB25962, sample SAMEA2042571) | human gut metagenome | biome: human gut; feature: human-associated habitat; material: faeces... | reverse complement strand
CGCAAAGTCAACATACGGCTCAACAATTCCGATATTTCGACCGAAGTCGTACCTACCAATACAGGACGACCTGCTTCTACCATTTTCACGATTTCTTCGATGACGGCGTTGTATTTCGCCCGTTTGGTTTTATATACCCGGTCGTTCATATCGATACGAGCTACCGGCTTATTGGTAGGAATCGTCACGACATCGAGCTTATAAATATCCCAGAACTCCCCGGCTTCGGTCTCGGCAGTACCGGTCATACCGGCCAACTTGTGATACATACGGAAATAGTTCTGCAATGTAATCGTCGCAAAAGTCTGCGTAGCAGCCTCTACCTTAACGTGCTCTTTCGCCTCGATAGCTTGGTGCAATCCGTCAGAGTAACGGCGGCCTTCCATGATACGCCCCGTTTGCTCATCGACGATTTTCACTTTATTGTCGATTACCACATATTGGTCGTTTAATTCGAAAAGGGTATATGCCTTTAACAGCTGATTCACCGTATGAACCCGTTCGGCCTTGATCGCGTAATCTTGCAAGATTCCGTCTTTTTTGGCTTGTTTTTCTTCGGGAGAAAGTCCTTGATTTTCAAGGTCGGAAAGCAGCTCGCTGATATTCGGCAATACGAAGAAATTAGGATCGTCCGATTTCCCGGTCATCACATCGAGACCTTTGTCGGTCATATCGATACCGTTATTCTTTTCATCGATTACAAAATAGAGGTCGTCCGTAATCTCAGGCATACGACGGTTGTTATCTGCCATATAGATAGCCTCGGTTTCGAGCAACAAAGGTTTAATACCCGGTTCGCTCAAATATTTGATAAGCGCCCCGTTCTTAGGTAATCCTTTGAAACAACGATACAACAGTACGGCTCCTTCCTCACGAATCTTTTTATCATCAGAAGCTATCTTAATCTTGGCTTCGGCCAACAACTTCGTAACCAAGTTTCGCTGCATCTTCACCAATTCTTCCACTTTGGGCTGGAACTGCTCGAACATCTGGTCATCGCCTTTGGGGGTAGGACCGGATATAATCAACGGCGTACGTGCATCATCAATCAACACAGAGTCGACCTCATCGACAATCGCATAGTTGTGCATGCGCTGTACCAAGTCGAGCGGAGAGCTGGCCATATTGTCACGCAAGTAGTCGAAACCGAATTCGTTGTTCGTACCGAATGTAATATCGGCGTTATATGCATTACGACGGGCTTCGGAGTTCGGCTCGTGCTTGTCGATACAATCCACCGACAACCGTGGAACATATAAAGAGGCCCCATCCACTCGGAGTCACGTTTCGAAAGGTAGTCGTTCACGGTTACCACATGTACGCCATTGCCCGACAAAGCATTCAAGAATACAGGGAGCGTAGCGACCAGAGTCTTACCCTCACCGGTAGCCATCTCGGCGATTTTACCCTTATGCAACACGACACCGCCGATCAGCTGCACATCGTAGTGTACCATGTCCCAAACGACCTCGTTACCACCGGCCATCCAGTGATTGGCATAAATAGCTTTGTCGCCTTCGATATGTATAAAATCATGGTCTACCGCCAAGCTCCGGTCAAAATCATTTGCCGTAACCTCGACAGTTTCATTTTGGCTGAATCGACGCGCCGTCTCTTTCATCACGGCGAAAACTTCGGGAAGCGATTCGTCGAGAACATCTTCTATTTTTTTCAATATCTCTTTCTCGATTTTATCGATTTCTTCCCATGTAGACTCGCGTTTATCGTAATCGAGCGTTTCTACATGCTCTTTCAGTTCGGCGATACGTTTACGGTCATCGGCCACCGAATCCTGAATATGTTGTTTCACCACATCGATACGGTGACGCAACTCATCGTTCGACAATTTTTCAAGTTCGGGCGAAATAGCCTTTATTTTCTGAATGTAAGGCTCTATTTCTTTTAAATCGCGCTGCGACTTATTACCGAACAGCTTTTTTAATAAATCATTAAATCCCATATAAAGTATTTGTTTTATTCGTTAAAAATTACCTATAAGGCAAAGGTATAACATACCCTGCAAAAATAGTGCAAATTTTGCTAACTCCGCAAAAAGGAATGAATTAGTATTGTATTTCGGGAAGCGGAGCATCGGCCGAACCATTCGGCGAACGAATCCGCAAAAGGCGAGAAACGGTAGGAGCGATGGCCGTCGCACGCACCGGAGAAGTGATACGTACCGGCTTCACATCGTGTGCCAAAATAAAACACGGTGCAGGAACAGCATTGACACGAACATATTCGCGGGTATCGTTCGCATCCTCATAGACGACCTCCCAACCGGGACACAAATCCAGCACGAGATCACCCGACAGTTTGGGATAATAGCCGTTTCGCATGGCGGCGACACGATCGGTTCCATTACTCAGCAACAGACGTTGCGATGTATAAACGTCTTGTACCCCCGTCATCTGAATCAGAAACGAAGCTGCCCGATTACGCATTTCATCGGCATCGATATCACGCTCCTTAATCAGTTTCCGGTTCAAGAAAATCTGTCGATTCTGGTAACCTATCACCCAATCTCCTTGGCCGTAAAGAGCCATCAGATAAACATTCAGCAATGAGACTGCACGCCGGGGATAAAATTCTCCCGAAGGTATATTATAAATGGGCGACTCTTTCGCCTCCCCCTTGAAATATCCCGTAGAGGTCAAAAAAACGACCGTGTTGGCAAGACCCACTTTCTTGTCTATTTCATCGAGCAGACGGGCTATATCCCTATCCAGTCGCACATAAGTATCCTGCAACTCCAAGCCGTAGTCCTGTATGGTCTTGTTCAGATACACGCCGGCCGTATAACCGACATTCAGCATATCGAGGACACCACGGCGTCCCAAAAGTCCTTTATCCAAGAACTCCACGGCAACATCGGTAATCTCCTGATTAACCAAAGCCGTCGTCTTAAACTGCACGAACTTATCACGGCCGTCTCGGGCAAAAGTTCGTTTAAAAGAAAAATCATTCGTCAGATACGGTATGGCCGTATAACGGTCGGGCGTATAAACCGGAGTCCAAGAAAGCGTATCGATACGAGCCGATAAAGAACGCACATAATTGAATTGTTCGACATAAGCGGGAACATCACGATAATAAGTGGTCGTCGCCCACTTGCCATTCCTATCGTTAATCCAGAAAGCGCAATTAGCCGCATGTCCCGCACTGATAATAGACTGCTGTGCATCGGGCGCTACCGCATACACGCGTCCCAATCCTCCGCTCACGATTTTTACCTCGTCGCTGAGCGTCGAAGTACGAATACGTTCAGGTGAAAAAGTTTCATCGGTATAATTCCCTATCTTGGACGGGTCGTTCAGAATAAACTCTTCCCGCAGAAATGCCGTATTGAAAAAACGCTCCGACGGAATGCCATGAAAAAACGGAGTTGTTCCCGTATACAGAGTAGCCGTTGCCGAAGCCTTATCGATATTCGGGAAATCGAAAACCAAATTTTCACAGACAACTCCCTCTCGCATCAACCGTTTAAAACCCTTTTCCCCGAAAAGGTGTTGCAAGGCTTCCAAATAATCGGTACGCAGTTGATCGACCGTAATACCCACCACCAAACGAGGACTGTTGTCGGCAGACTGCACCAACGGTACGACCAGCAGAGAAAAGAGAATTGTCGCTAATACTTTATTTTTCATCTTTGTTTTTCTCCGTTTTTTTCAAACGAACGGATACCGCCAAATAGGTAAACGAACGAATTACCAATACCAACACTAACGGAAAAAATGCGGCATTAAACTGTTGTGGAATCCAGTGCCAAAGGGCCACAAATAACAACAACCCTGCAAAGTTAGCAAAATGATAGTATCTAACGATACTTTTAAGAGATTTAAACCAAATAAAAAGAGCCATCAACAGCCAAAAGGGATGCAACCAAAACGCTGAATAGTTGGGATAAGTCGCCGGGTGAACAGAAACGAACATAAGGAAAAACACGACTAAGCCGCTCAATCCGTAAATCGAAAACAAGACTGTATCGAATACCCGGGAATACCTTTTTCGGGAAATATCATATACCGACACAGCCGCGACAAAGAAGAAAAACAACCATGCGACGAAAAGGGGCGTCAAATAAAATGGTGTTTCGGGAGGACACGCCGGAACCTCAGGATCGTACAGCACCTCCGTTCGGCTCACCAACGGGACAGCCGCCGAGTCGGGACTCATTTGAACGACCGCCTCGGAAAAAGCTTTCTCTAATATTTCGGGACCGAACATTTGTTCCCGATAAGTCATCGGCCTATCCAAACCGCTTCCCAATGCCAAGTCGATACCGAAAATCAACCACGGGCAAATACCCGCATATCGGTCTATCTCCTCGCGAAAAGTAGGCAAAGACTCCCCCGGCTCTTTATATCGCACCTTGTTATCCAATACCATCTCTACCATATTACGAGGACGGGTAGCACAATTATCGAACAGGAAATTATACCGGTAAACCCGGTTCTGAGGCATGGCATTAACCAACAGAGCCTCGAATAAGGCTCTGCTTTGTATGGGTGTCAAGTTCAACACCTGTTCATCGACCTTCGATTCCCGAAACTGATAATTTAATAAGAAATCGGGAAAATCGTTTATTCCTAAACAATAATCGGTTTCACCTTTCGTAAACCGCCAGATAAAGCCGGGAACATCGAAATTAAACATGCCATAATTGAAAACATAATCGAAACCTCCGGGTCTCTGCTGTTTCACCCGCAGCGCCGTATGACCGAACAATTCATACACCTCCGTTCCGGGTCCGCAAGTCAATAAACTCACTTGTAAAGTATCGGGCAAGATTCCCGGTTTTGATTCCTGCGCTTGTATTTTCTCGTTGGAAAACAAGGCCACAAGAATAAAACCCAGAATTATACATAGTTTCTTCTTCATAAACACTCCACATTATTGCAGCAAAATCGGCGTAAAAGTACAACTTTCCATCTAATTACCTCGGTATGTAACTCTTTTATTTTCTTTGACTTTGATAAATTTCACATTTTTATTTCCACACTCTACCGAATAATTTTTTATCTTTGTTCGAAACACAAAACAGAGTATTATGAAAATCAAAGGTTTACTATTATCTCTATTCGTAACAAGCAGCTTACTCTCGATTGCACAAGACATAAAACTCCCCTCCCCGCAAAAACAGGGCGGAGAACCTCTCTTGCAGGTTCTCTCCAAACGCGCCTCGACACGCGACTTCGATACACAAAAGAATATAGACTCACAAACCCTTTCCAACCTATTGTGGGCGGCATGGGGATACAACCGAGAAGATAAGCGTACGGCGCCTTCGGCCATGAATCGTCAAGAAATTTCACTATATATCGTCACGGCACAAGGGGTCTATCTCTATGATGCCAAACAGAATAAACTGGCGGAAATCGCCAAAGGAGATTTCCGGGAAAACGCAGGCATGCAACCGTTCGTACACACTGCGCCTCTCAACATTATTTTTACTGCCGATTTGGAAAAAGCGCCGGGTAACGACATGATGTTCGTCGATTGCGGATTCATCTCCCAGAACATTTATCTCTATTGTGCCTCGGTCGGTTTGGGTACAGTCGTTCGCGGCTCGTTCAACGGCGATGAATTGGCAAAAATATTAAAGCTGAACGAAAAACAAAAAGTAGTATTGACCCAGACTGTCGGCTATCCGGCTAAATGATTTCTCCGGAAAAACCTTACATCATGCGACGGTTCTCATTTCTCTTTTTTACGATCGTTATATTCCTGTCTTTTTTATCTGGTTGCAAAGGCAAACAGGTCGAATCTGATTACCCGGAAAGTTCTCTTATAGATACATTCGAAGTAAAACAACAACCCCAACCGCGCACAACCGGCTGGAAAAAGAGTCCTGTACGATATTCCAGTTTCCGCAAACTATTCAACGACTTGAACGACAAACATCTTGCTGTTGCCAAAAAGAACGGGATAGAGCCATTGGAATCGCTCGATGATGCCCGGAATTTGGGATTCTGGAAACTTGCTAAAATAGACAGTTGTGAATACTACACCGTCGATAAACTGACTCATTCGATCCCATATCTGACTCCCAAAACCAAATGGTTGCTCATGAAGATAGGCAAAAACTTCCAAGACTCGTTAACGAACCGAGGTTCGGGAGGAAGACAAATTATTCTCACCAGCGCATTGCGTTCCGATGAATCGATAAAGTCGTTACGCCGGCGAAATACAAACGCCAGCGAAAACTCGGCACACCGTTACGGCACGACTTTCGACATAGCCTACAATCGATACAACGTAACCGACTCGACCTATTTCGTACCCTCCGACCGACTACGAATTTTACTCGGCGAGGTTCTGTACGATTTACGCAAAGAACACAAATGCTACATCAAATACGAAATACGCCAAGGCTGTTTCCACATTACGGCGAGATAAATCAAACGACAACCGTACAATCGACCGGCCTTTCGTGAAAAATTATTATCTTTGTCACAACGAAGATACGATGCGGTTCGGCATAGCCAAATCGGAAACAAGATTTTCGTTTGTCTCTGCACTCACCTTTCCGTATCTTTGAGGCGTTTAACAATAATCGACCGATGAAACGATATTTATATGCCCTGCGCTATCTGATTTCGATACATGTGTTGGGACTCATTCTCTTTACGGCATTCCGTCTGATCCTCTTCCTACAAGGGTACGAATATCTCATGGACGAAGAAATTTCGGTATTCACCCGTCTCGAAGCATTCGTCCGGGGATTGTGGCTCGACAATGTCGTAGCCTGTTATATATCGATTCTGCCGCTCGTTATCGTCTCGCTCTGTTCCCTGATAGGATATTTCGGTAAAAACCTGTACCGGGGAATCCATATCTTTTTCTCGGTCTTTTACGTCGTGGCGTTCGCCATATCGGCTGCCGATATACCTTATTTCGCTTACTTCTTCAAACACATCAACGCTTCCATTTTCAACTGGTTCGGCTACACCGGAACGACATTGGGACTTATGTTCGGTGAGTTCTCCTATATCGTCGCATTCGTCTTGTTTCTGTGTCTCTCTTTCCTTTTCGTCTTTCTCTCCCGAATATTATTACATCGGACTTGTCGCGATATACAAAGAGTATCTGCCGAAAAATTTCATTGGAAACCCGAGCTGCTTACACTCCTTTGCTCGACTCTTCTAATAGGAGTATGTTTATTCGGCATACGCGGACGCATGGGATACAACCCTATCAAAGTAAGTGCAGCCTATTATTGCAATAATACATTTTTGAACCAATTGGGTATAAGCCCCTCGTTCAATTTATTGCGCAGTTCGTTAGAGGCTTCCAAATCGGAAAATCGGGAAATCGATTTGATGGACGAGAAAGAGGCGATCTCTACGGTTCGCAGAGAACTGAATATCACGGACTCGCTTCCCGACATATCGCCCATTGCCCGAAAAATAGAAAATCCGGGACAACCCAGCAGCAAAAACGTAGTCCTCGTTTTCATGGAATCGATGTCGGCCGAATTACTGGGGCACTTCGGTAATCCCGAGCACCTCACCCCGTTTCTCGATTCAATAGCCGTCCGGTCGCTTTGCTTCAATCGATTTTTCTCGGCGGGAACTCATACCAACCATGCCATACACTCCGTCTTGTATTCCTATCCGGCTCTGATGAAACGGAATTCCATGAAAGGAGCCGTTATTCCTTTCTTCGCCGGACTACCCACCATTTTACAAGATAACGGATACCGTACGCTTTTTTTCATGACTCATGAGTCGCAGTATGATAACATGAACGGCTATCTGCGAACCAATGGTTTCGACCGCATCTTTGCACAAGAGGACTATCCGAAAGACAAAGTAGTCAACAGTTTCGGTGTCCAAGACGATTTCCTATACCAATACGCCCTGCCCATTCTCACAGAAACTGCCGACGAGGGGCAACCCTTTTTCGCTGTATTGTTAAGCATCAGCAACCACCCGCCGTATGTTATTCCCAAAGATTTCAAGACACACAGTAGTACCGACGAACATCGAATCGTCGAATTCGCCGATCATGCTTTAAAGGAATTTATCGATGAAGCGAAACAACAGGAATGGTTCGACAACACGATATTTGTCTTCGTCGGTGACCACGGGAAAATCGTGGGTACTCCCCGCAGCGATATGCCGCTCAGTTTCAACCATGTGCCACTTTTCATTTATTCGCCTTCATTTATCGAACCCCGACAGATAGAAGACCTCGGCGGACAAGTGGATATAGCTCCCACCGTATTGGGTTTGCTGAACATAGACTATACCGACAACGGATTCGGAGTAAACCTCCTGCAAGAAAAACGTAAAGCGGCATTCTTTACCTCCGACGATGCTATCGGATGCGTGAACGATTCACTGTTCTATATCTATAAACCCAAAGAAAACCAAGAGTGGTTGCTCTCGCAAGAAAGAGCTATCGAAAAGGGGGGCAATATCGACAATCCTGCCGTCTGCCAAGAACTGCGGGAATATGCCTTCTCCATGCTTCAAACCGCACAATACCTCATGAGCAACAACCTCACAGGGAAATATATAGGTTATCAACCCCGTTAAACAACCGACTGTTATGAATAAGATATTTTATACATTCGTTCTTTCGGCGCTCGTACTCCTTTCGGTACAATGTAACCCGAAATCCCAAGAAAGTGACGAACAACTCGAAAACGATTCTATCATCGAGTATGCCGAACTACTCTCTATTACCTGTCATGACGACTACACCGATGTAAAAATAAGCAACCCGTGGGACAGCGCCCGGTTGCTGCACCGATATATCCTCGTTCCCAAGACACAAAACGTTCCATCGAATCTACCGCAAGGAACCGTCGTAAGGACTCCGTTGTCCAATACATTAGTCTATGCCTCGGTACATTGCAGCCTGTTGGAGCAATTAGACGCATTATCGCAAATAGGAGGAGTCTGCGACCTCTCCTATATCAAAACGCCCGCTTTGCTCTCTCGTGCGGAAAACGGAAAACTGACCGATGCCGGAAATTCCATGTCGCCCGACATCGAACGAGTAATGTCGTTGAATCCGGATGCCATCTTATTATCTCCTTTCGAAAACGCCGGATACGGACGTATCGGGAAAATGGGAATACCCATTATAGAATGCGCCGATTATTTGGAAACTTCACCTCTGGGCCGGGCAGAATGGATAAAATTCTTCGGTCTGTTATACGGTAAAGAGGTCGAAGCCGATTCCATTTTTACGGAAGTCGAAAAAAACTATACCGAATTGAGAGATAAAATAGGTGTACTTTCTTCTGCTCCCGTTGTCATCAGCGAATTAAAAAGCGGTTCGGCATGGTATATGCCCGGCGGAAAAAGCTATATGGCCCGTTTTTTCAAGGATGCCGGAGCCGCTTACCCGTGGAGCGACAATACAGAAACAGGGTCTATTCCGCTCTCTTTCGAAACGGTATTCAACCGAGCAGGAGAAGCCGACATTTGGCTTATTAAATCGTTCCACGTGTCGGAGCTTTCCTATCGGACTCTGCAAAAGGAATATGCACCCTATGCAAGGTTCAAAGCCTTCCGGGAGAAAAAGATATACGGTTGTGACTCGTCCCGATGCAACTACTACGAAGAGACTCCGTTTCGTCCCGACCTGTTGTTACAGGAACTCGCTGCATTGTTCCACCCCGGCCTGTTCCCCGACTATCGATTCCGCTACTATCAACCGTTATCCGAATGAACGACAAACCGAACAAGCAACATGAACAACGGCTAATAGTCGTTCTCGTCCTGTTACTTTTGGCATTATGTGCCGCCAATTTATGGTTCGGGTCGGTACAAATACCGGCTTCGGCCGTATGGGATATCCTGTGCGGGAAAGAACCTGAAAAGGAGGTCTGGAAATTCATCGTGCTGGAATCCCGATTACCGCAAATGGCGGCGGCACTCCTGTCGGGAGCCGCATTGGCAATTGCCGGGCTGCTTCTTCAAACGGCATTCAACAACCCGCTCGCCGGACCTTCGATATTAGGAATCGATACGGGAGCCAGTTTAGGAGTGGCTTTGGTCATGTTATTTTGGGGAGGGACACTCGGCGTGTCCGAGGCAACCACCCTCACCGGATTCACCGCCATCATTGCCGGAGCTTTTCTCGGTTCAGTCACTGTATTAGGTACGATACTCTTTTTCTCGACCATTGTCAAGAACAACATCATGCTCCTCATTGTCGGTATAATGGTAGGCTATATTACTTCGTCGGTTATCTCTCTACTCAACTATTTCGCAACAGCCGAAGGGGTACACTCCTATACGATTTGGGGTATGGGAAATTTCAGCGGAGTCACCGGCGAGCAGCTGCCCTATTTCGCACTTTTCGTATCTGTCGGACTTATCATCGCAATACTTCTGATAAAACCACTCAATGCCTTGCTGCTCGGTGACCGTTATGCTGCCAATCTGGGAGTAAACATTAAACTCACCCGCAATCTGCTGCTCATCGTCACCGGTCTGCTCACGGCATCGACCACGGCATTCTGCGGCCCCATTTCGTTTATCGGTCTTGCCGTTCCTCATATCGCCCGACTGTTATTGGGGACATCGAACCACAACACCTTGTTGCCGATGACTTTGCTGTGCGGAGCCGTAACCGCATTGCTGTGCAATCTCATCTGTATCCTTCCGGGAGAATCGGGCATCCTGCCCATCAATGCCATCACTCCGGTCTTAGGTGCGCCGGTGATTATTTATGTCATCATCAACCAACGAAAAATCCAATATTTCAACTGATGGAGGAACAGACAAACATATTATCGGCACAGCAGCTCTGCATCGGATATAAAACGGGGCACGGACACGTCAAGCAAGTTCACGGCGATCTGTCGTTCTCCCTACGCAAGGGCGAGCTCACCTGCCTGTTAGGCGCAAACGGTTCGGGCAAATCGACTCTGCTACGCACCTTATCAGCGTCCCAACCTTCGTTATCGGGAAAAATCCTGTTGAACGGAAACGAGTTGTCTGTCATGTCAGAGCGGGAAATTTCCCGCCAAATCGGGGTTGTACTGACCGACAAGACACAAACCGGAGGATTGACCGTATATGAGCTGGTCGCCCTCGGGCGGCAACCGCATACGGGATTTTTCGGGAAACTCGACCGACAGGATCGGCAAGTAGTGGACGAAGCTATCGAAGCCGTGGGCATCTCACACAAAGCGCACTCCTATATGGCGCAACTCTCCGATGGAGAAAAGCAGAAAGCTATGATCGCAAAAGTATTAGCGCAAGAGTGCCCTCTGGTTATACTAGACGAACCAACCGCTTTCCTCGACGTGGTGAGCCGCATAGAAATCATGACTCTGTTACACCACATCGCCACGGCCCAAAACAAAGCGATACTACTGTCGACTCACGACATAGAACAAGCGCTGGTGCTCGCCGATTGCCTATGGCTTTTACGGAAGGGGCACGGAATGCGTAGCGGAATAACCGAGGACCTCATTTTGAACGGAGAACTCGATACCTTGTTCGACCGTAAGGAAATTTGTTTCGACCGGGCGCATGGCAGTTACTACCCTTCGGTTCAATGGGAAAAAGAAATTGTCGTAGATGCGACGGACGAAACGCTTCTCCATTGGACAGTCAATGCTCTGAATCGTAACAATTACGGTTGCCGCATATCACCTTGCGAAGCCGATGCATCGCTTCCCCGCCTCACCGTCGAAAGAAACGACTCGCTGTCGTTACACACCGCAACGAACGAAGTGCGATTTACCTCTTTCGCCGCCTTCATTGCATACCTTAAAACACCGACTCAAAAGGGTTGAATGGATTCCGAAGGTTGAGCACTATCAACCATACCCGAAAAATAGCACGGAAAAGGGTCTCAAACTCCTCCTCTACACACTGTAATAACATGTCACCTTGTTCGTAAAACGGCAACCATAGACCGGGCGGCATTCTTTGGAGCGCCGGGAGCACCCAATCGCTCGGCAACAAGATCATATCCCGCCAACATTTTCTTTCGGGTAGTCTCTTCGAACAACGAAGTTAACTCTCGACGAAGATTCTCAGGAGTCGCCCGATAGCCCAATACCTCGCATACGACAGGACTATCGGCTATCAAATTAACCAACGAAACATACGGTACTTTCAAGATTTTCTCGAATGTTTTATAAAACAACTTGCCTCCTCCCAGTCGATAGCATACCACCTGAGGCACTCGCAACAAAGCGGTTTCGAGCGTAGCGGTTCCCGATGTGACCAATGCCACCCGACTCTGTTGAAGCAAACGATAAGTTTTGCCCCAAACAACTTTTACCGAACGGTCCTGCAAATAAGGAGCATATTGGTCGGGAGAAATACCGGGAGCCCCTGCGATAACCAACTGATAGTCGTGGAACGTCTTTGCGGCCTCTATCATTAAAGGTAGATTATGATCAATCTCGGCTACCCGGCTACCCGCCAGCAGAGCTATTATGGGCTTTTTTCCCAAGCCGCACTCCGCCGTAAAATCCTCGAAACTCTCATCGGCATAAGGCCGCACAGCCAATTCATCGACCGTAGGATTTCCTACATACTCCACCGTATAATCATGCTTGGCATAAAACGAAACCTCGAACGGAAGAATGGAATAAAGTCGGTCTACATACCGACGGATACTCTTTACCCTCCATTCCTTCCAAGCCCAAATCTTAGGAGAAATATAATAATAAACCGGAATACCCAAACGACGTTTCACATATTTGGCTATTTTCAGATTGAAACCCGGATAATCTATCAATATAACCACATCGGGACGAAATACGGCAATATCCTGTTTACACAAACGCATGTTCGCCAAAACTTTATCGAGATTCATCAACACCGGAATAAATCCCATATAAGCCATATCCCGATAATGCTTTACCAGCGTACCGCCACAAGAAGCCATCAAGTCACCGCCGAAAAAACGAAATTCAGCGTTCGCATCTTCCTGTTGCAAAGCTCTCATCAAATTGGAGGCATGTAAATCGCCCGAAGCCTCCCCGGCGATAAGATAATATTTCATACCCGATTAGGAATAATTGGTCACGTCATTCGACCCTGACAGCTGTCCCGCTACACGTAACCATCAACATACTACCCGATCCGCCGACAGCCTCATAGTCCAAATCGATACCCACCACGGCATTTGCGCCCAATGCTTCGGCCTGTCGAGCCATTTCTTCAAGAGCCGTATCTTTGGCCTCTCTCAAAACCGCTTCGTAAGAAGCGGAACGGCCTCCGAAAAAATCTCTTACCCCTGCGAGAAAATCACGAAACACATTCGCCCCGATAATAGTCTCACCTGTCACAACTCCCAAATACCTTACAATCCGTTTCCCTTCTACCGAAGGAGTCGTAGTCATTAACATAGCCATCGATTTATTCGTTATTTATCCGATTACAAATATAGCAAAAGGTGAGAGCAGAGGCAAAAAGAAATCACATTTCCGACTTGCCTATCCCGAACCGCAGCTTATCTTCGTACTTACAAAGATAGTGAAAGGAGCAAGTAGTACAAACATACTTGTTCTTTTTTATCGAGTTACATTCTATATTGCAATTACAAAATCAAAACGCCACTCTCCCGAAAGAAAATCGTCAGCCTTCCGCAATAAAGATGCACCGATATCGTTTTTATAATACAATGAAAGCGACAACTTTTGCTTTAATTTTACTGAGTATCTTGACAGGTACATGCCTGACGAGCTGCATCGATGACGATTTCACCACAAATCCGTCGCATGTACTCGCATTCTCCACCGATACGGTTGCTTTCGATACCGTATTCACCACGATAGGTACATCAACTCGTTCATTCCGCATTTACAACCGGAACAAGAAATCGTTGAACATCTCTTCCATCAAACTTGCCGATGCCGAACATTCGGGCTTTCATATCAATGTGGACGGTATGTCGGGCGATAATTTCACCAATGTCGAAATCCGAGGGAAAGACAGCCTATATGTATTTGTAGAAGCCAATATCGATCCTACCAATCAGGACAATCCCATTTTCATCGTCGATTCGATCGTCTTTGTAACCAACGGCGTCCAACAAGACGTAAAGCTGACTGCCTACGGACAGGACGTTATCATCAAAAGAGGGGAAACCTTCACGACCGATACCCATCTGACCGATGAACGGCCATACCTCATCTACGACAGTTTAGTCGTGGCTCCGGGAACGACATTACAAATAGAACCCGGTGCAAGACTGCATTTCCACCATAGAGCTTCGCTGTTGGTACAAGGGAAATTACAAGTCGAGGGGTCGATGGAAGCCCCCGTTCAAATACGAGGCGATCGACTCGACCGGCTCTTTGCAGACTTGCCTTACGACAATCTCGGCGGGCAATGGGGCGGTATCCGTTTTTATCCCGAAAGTTTCGGAAATAAAATATCGTACGCTTATGTACGAGGAATGACTTCGGGTATCGTATTGGATTCGTGCGCTTCGGAAAGATCGGAAGAG
>ENA-OPEA01000891-OPEA01000891.1-human-gut-metagenome-genome-assembly--contig:-NODE-891-length-14604-cov-4.721287_pt1 | contig 14604 bp, 12 predicted proteins | sample MGYA00241623_ERZ501509 | MGnify/ENA primary metagenome ERZ501509 (study PRJEB25962, sample SAMEA2042571) | human gut metagenome | biome: human gut; feature: human-associated habitat; material: faeces... | reverse complement strand
TTCTGGAACCGCAGCGTGCAGGACGTTCTGAACAATCCGTTCAAAAGCGCCTCCGTCCGTGAGCCAGCACCCCTGCGCATGCCTTCTTCGGTCGTCGTCTGCCGCACCAAACAATGCGCACCGGCCAAACTGTCGATGTCCCGCGAATACATCTACAACAGCCTGCTGCACCTGCTTGACAACAACAACCGCAAAAAGGCTCTTGTCTGCCAGGCCGACGCAGGCACGCACGCCTGTACCGAAACTTTCGTTTCGTTGCCTATTACCGTCGGGATTACGCCTGCTTACATGTACATTGATTCGGTCAAAATTACCGACGTTTCCATTGCCAAGGGCAACCGTTCGCTTAACCTGATTCTGAATTATAACGTCACTTACAACGGACAGACGCCGGATTGCAAACCGGCCAAATCGCTGCTTTATGTCAAGAACGTCAACAACATTGTCCTTGAAGACAGCGGCTATATGTGCCGAATGACATCCATCGGCCAGACCATGATAAAAACGCTGTTCGTCATTGACTACATAGACCTTGACTATGGCTATATCGGCGGCTTTTATTCCGTCGGCCTTTCCGGCCCCGCTTATGGGGGCGGCACCGGTTACATGCTTATCCGCCTGCCCAAAGACGCCTATCCGCTCAGCCCTGAACTGACTTCGGCGGCTGCCGGCAGTTCGTCGGGCAATGTCGGACAGGAATATATCAACGCTTCCGCACCGCAGATAAATGCCGCCGGTACGCCGAACGTCAATGCCAACGTTCAGGTTTTCCCGATTAAAAAATAACGAAACTTAACGCCGCCCATAGGCAAAATACTGTGGCGTCTGGTAGGCTACGATTCTTTCTACGTTGCTGAACTTTAGTTTCAAAGCGCCGTGGCTGATTTCGCCGTTTGGCGAAGGCATTTTGCCGTGTTTGCTCTCAAATTCCTGCAAATCGCGCATACTCATCACCAAACCATTGTCAAAAGATACATTCCAGCCATACGCTGAAGTGCCGACATTGACATGAATGTTTTTAACCTCGTCAGAACCGGTAAATTCGCCGGACTGCGACGCACCGGAAAACTCAAAATACCTGTCTTCAAGATTTCCGCTATACCATTTGGCCGCATGCTGTCCGGCCTTTTCGTCATCGCCGGCCGCCAGCTCCGGCGACGAAACCGCCAGTCTGCCAAGCTGGGCAAAATATATCTGCGCACCGTTCGGACCGCTCAACCAGCCAAAAACCGGATTTTCAAAAGTTATAACTTTCCCGGAATTTTCCCGCAGACCGATATTCACAAAATCATTGACAATCAGTCCTGTATCATCGCCAGTCCGCCCATAAATAAAATGCTTCCGCGCCGGGACAAAACCATCGGCGGGATCAGCAAAGCGATATTCCTCTTCGTTATAAATCTCAAGCTTTTCCGTACCTTGTTTAACAACGGTCGCCGCCCGAATGGTATCCTGCGGCTGAAAGATTTCAATAACGACGCCGGCCTCTGCCGGAACCAGATTCTGATTGAAGATAATCAAATGCCAGTTTTCCAGAGCCGAAACCTCGCTGACATTCAGCAACAGGCCGCCACCCCGCATCTCAAAAAATTGCAGACCGGAATTCTCATCGGCAACCCGGTCCTTAGCCAGCATCTCGGTTCGAACGTCATCTGTCAGCAAAACCGACTGGTAAGCAACCTGAACAATACGTCCCATAACGGTTTCGGAACAAATTTCCGTTCCGGAAACACTTTCGTCCGGCCGTACCTGCTCCTGTTCCGTATTTTCTTCAACCGCCGGTTCAACAACTTCCGGTTCGGAAATAATTTTCGTAACCGGCGCATAAACATCCGGTTCAGCTTCCTCAAAAACCGGAACAACCGGCTCGGGTTCAACGACCGGCTCGGGTGCAACGACCGGCTCGGGTGCAACGGCCGGCTCAGGTTCAACAACCGGTTCGGATTCAACGACCGGTTCAGGTTCAACAACCGGTTCGGGTTCAACGACCGGTTCGGGTGCAACAACCGGTTCGGATTCAACGGCCGGTTCGGGTTCAACGGCCGGTTCGGATTCAACGACCGGTTCAGGTTCAACAACCGGTTCGGGTTCTGCGGCCGGTTCGGGTTCTGCGGCGGCAGGAACATCATCGGTCAAATCACTCCAGATATTACGGCGCAGAGAACCGTCGTCATCTTCTTTATTTCTAATACCCGCAATCAGTTCATCAGCCGAAACCTCACGGACATCGCCGATTCCGGCCGGTACTGCCGCGGCGTCTTCTCCGAGTATGTCATCAATCGAAACTTCCTCAATTTTTTCCGACGGCTTGTCTGCAAACAGGTTCCGGGCAAAATCGTCACTGTAATCGCCGTCCAGCAACGTCGATGCGTCAACCTCTTCAATCTCTCCGTCATTGTCAAGCAAAGCGTTTAAATCTGCCTCCTCCACCGGCGGAACCGCTGCCGGTTGTGAAACGGCAGCCTGCGGCACAACCGCGTCAACTGGCTGAACAGGCGCGGAAGAGACCGGCACGGTAACAGTTTCCTCTGCGGAAGGTATAATCGGTTCCGGCGTCGATACTTCCGGTTCGGAAACGTCAGGCGTCGATACGGCAGCCGACGGCGGTATCATCGACGGCATCTCGTCGTCCGAAACCTCAACATACTCATATTCCGCATCCTCCGGCAGCTCTTCTCCTTCGGCAAGTTCAATATACTCGTATTCATATTCCTCACCGTCCGCCGCCGGGTTGCCGGCAGCTGCCTGCACATTATCGGGATTCTGTAAATCTTCAGCCATCGCTCTTCACCTGTAAAAATTGCCTTCTGAACGGATTCTAATATATATATGTTAAAATGACTTTAACAAACAAAACCCGGTCGAAAATTCCGCCGGGTTTTTGAAGCAAACATAATAACTTACCTCCTGTTCAGCCTTTCCGCCCCTGTCAGTCGTTGGCAATTTTGACCCGCGGACTGACATAGACCTTGTTGAAAGTATAACGCCGAACGTGGCCGCTATAGGGGAATACTGACGAGAACCCTCAAGCCTCCTATCGGACTGTCGAGAAGCTCAATCTTGCCCCCGTGTGACGTAATGATGTCTTTGGCAATTGACAGACCCAGGCCGACGCCGCCGGTCTCTTTATTGCGCGAACCTTCCAAACGGTAAAAGGCCTTGAAAACCTCTTCTCGCTTGTCCGCAGGAATTCCCGGACCGTCATCGTCAACCGCCACTTCAAGTTTGTTGTTGTTGCTTTCCAGACTGACCGCTACCGTTTTGCCGTAATCAAAAGCATTGGAAATAATATTGGTCAAAGCCCGTTTCAGCGCCTGCTCGCGCCCCTGTATCGCGCTGACCTGATCATTTGTCGAATAGCGGATAAGCGCTTTCGTATTGCGAAACTTGTTGATGATGCTCAAAATAAGCTCATTCATATCTACAAAAGTCGATTTCTCGCCGCCTTCGCCGCTGACAAACGACAAATAGCCGTCCAGCATCTTTTCCATTTCTGAAATGTCGTTTAAGAAATCTTCCTTGTCCTGACTGTCTTTCAGCATCGCCGTCTGCAGCTTCATCCGGGTCAGCGGCGTTCTGAGGTCATGAGATACGCCGGCCAGCATCTGCGTGCGTTCGCTGATCTGCCGCTGAATGCGTTCCTTCATCTTGATAAAGGCAATTCCCGCACGGCGAACCTCTATCGAGCCGTAAGGCTTAAAGTCCTTATTGTCAATTCCTTTACCGAAATCTTCGGCCACTCTGGCCAGTTCGGCAATCGACCTTACCTGAATCCGCAGAAACAGCGCCGCCACCAGAAACAGCAGCAGCGACGTACCTATCATCCAGGCAACAAAACCGAATATCGAAGTCGAGAAAATGTTTTTGGACGACGTCGAAAACTGAAACAGGCCGTTTTCCGTGTCAACGAAAACCACCATGTTGTAATCACCCTTGCCCATGTAAATGCTGCTGATGGCCTCCGGAAATTCACGGCGCAGCGCATCTTCCAAAAACCCGGTCACCAGCTTGCTGTTGCGGCTGGTCTTGTTTAAGACCTTGTGCTTTTCGTCGTTACCGTAATACTTCAAATCAATGTCAAAAATCGACCGGCTCAGTTTCTGAATTTCAGACAGTTTGTCCGGTGACTTTTCCACCAGCTGCATCATAAAGGCCATGTCCGAAGTCAGATTCGTCGACAGCCTTTTGCCTACCCTGCCCCAGCTTCCGTCAAAAAAAGCCACGATGGAAACCACCTGAACCACAATCAGCGGAATGAAAATGAGCAGCATTGTTCTGAAAAACAAGGTTTTCGGCAAAAGCTTGAGTTTTAGGAAACGCAAGCCGTTGTCCACCTTTTCCGGAAATTTCAAATGCATATGTTTTCTCCTGATAATAAAACTGCTTTTGATATTAAACCAATCAAAAATAAATGCCAGTAAAATTAACTGACAAAGAATTACAAAAGAACATTTGTCTGATGACTTGTATTGGCTGTCTCGCAGAAACCTGCAAAAAACTATTCGGGAAGCAGCATATATCCCTTGCCGCGTACCGTTTGCAGATAACGCGGATTTTTAGAGTCCTTTTCGATTTTCTTGCGCAGGCGTGTAATCTGAACATCGATGGAGCGGGGACTTTGCCCGGCTCCCAGCAGTTCCGCCAGCTTCTCACGGGTAAAAATCTGTCCTGACTTCTGCCCCAGCACACCGAGCAGCGCCTGTTCGACCGGCGTAATGTGAATAATCTGCCCCTGTTTGGTATGCAGCTCTTTTTTATTCAAATCGTACACGCAGAGCCCCAAATCAAGCTTGTCCCGAACCTCCTCGCGAACCTGCGGCGCGCGCTTGAGAATATTCTTAATCCGCAGCACCAGTTCCAACGGCTCAAACGGCTTGGGCAGATAATCGTCCGCGCCGGCCGAAAGTCCGGTAATCCGATCCGCCGTTTCGCCCATCGCCGTCAGCATAATTACCGGCAAATTGCTCTCGGCGCGAAATTTTTCCAAAAAAGCCAGTCCCGTTTCGTTCGGCATCATAATGTCGACAATCAACAGGTCAAACTTATATTCGGTCAGCCGTTCACGCGCCTCTGCCGCATCTTTGGCCGTCGAAACGTAAAACCCGTTTTCCCTCAAAAACCTTTGCAGAAGCGAACGCAAACGGGTATCGTCGTCAACGACCAAAATATGTGCTTTGTCCTTATCCATTCGGATGTCCGGTCTGTTCAGGCCTTTTTGACGGTGGTCTTTTTCGGAGCCGCTTTGCGACCCGTTTTCCCACCGGATGCCTTTTTGGCCGGCGCGGTCTTCTTCATGGCCGGCTTTTTGGCTTTTGCCGACGACTTTTCCGCCTTGGCTGCCGGCTTGGCCGTCTTTTCGATTTTTTTGATGTAGTTCAGACTCTTCTGAAAATATTGATAACCGGTAATAAAAGTCAGCACGCCAGCAATCCACAGCAAAATCTCGCCGATACCGCCCCAAAGCCAGAAACCTTTCAGCAGCATCATCGACAGCGCCGTCATCTGAAAACCGGTTTTCCATTTGGCCAGACGTGTTACCGGCATACCGACCTTGACCTCCATCAGAAACTCGCGCAGGCCGGAAACCAGAATTTCGCGGCACAGGATAACAATAACGGGAATGTAGCTCAGCTTGCAGACAACCATGCCCGGAACCGCCAGAATGACCACCAGCGCCGACGTAACCAGCAGCTTGTCGGCAATCGGATCAAGCAAACGGCCGAAAGCCGAGGTTTCGTTGCGCGAACGCGCCAGATAGCCGTCCAGATAATCGGTAATCGAAGCCACGATAAACAAAATCGCCGCCACCAGCTGCCACAGCGTAGCATGAATATAAACCATCATGAAAATAACGGGAATGACGACAATGCGTGAAATCGTCAGAAGATTCGGTAAGCTGTACACTTTTTGCATCCTTTACAAAAATATATTAGCGAAATATTTGCAGGTATCATAGGACAGATTTTTTATTTGTGGAAGTAATTATAAATCTTTTCCGCCGTTTTTTTGCTGATTCCCTCCACTTTTTCAATGTCTTTAATCGAAGCCTGAGAAATTTCTTCGACCGAACCGAAATAATTCAGCAAGTCGTGCTTGCGGCGGCTGCCGATTCCTTCCACTTCGTCCAGCCGCGACTTGGAAACAGATTTGGCACGTCTCTTGCGATGCGTGCCGATGGCAAAACGATGCGCCTCGTCGCGCAGATTCTGCATATAAAAGGCTATCGGCGACTGAAACGGCAGCGCAAAACTTTCGCGCCCGAGCATGTGGTAAAATTCCTTGCCCGCATTTCTGTCCGGCCCCTTGGAAATGGCAATGACGGCAATGCCCGAAAGGTCAAAATCCTTCAGGCACTCATGCACCGCATGCAGCTGCCCGAGACCGCCGTCAAGCAATATGACATCCGGTTTGTTTTCCGGCGTCATCCGGTTAAAGCGGCGGGTCAGCACTTCCTTCATCATCGCGAAATCGTCATTGGTAATCTCAGGATTTTTGATGTTAAAGGTTCGATACTGCTTCTTGTCAAATCCGTCCGGTGTCGCCACGACCATCGCGCCGATGGCATAGCTGCCCTGAATATGAGAGTTGTCATAAACCTCAATCCGCTGCGGTATCCGCGGCAGATTGAAAATGCGCACAAATTCTTCCAGATTGCTTTTAACCGACGCCTCTTCGGCAATTTTGCGCTCAATCGACGCCAGCGCGTTTTCTTTGGCATTGGCGGCCAGCTTGGCCTTGTTTCCTTTTTGATAGGTATTGATTCTGGCGCCGGTGGCTTCTTCCAGAAAATCTTTGTTTTCCAATTCTTCGGAAAGAATAATTTCTTTCGGCGGAATATGGCGCGTATAGAAACTGCTCAGAAAAGCCTCGAGAATTTCGCCGTCTGCCGCACCTTCTATCTGTTTCGGGAAATAGGGCACGTTTCCGCAGTTCTGCCCCGAGCGCACAAAAAAGACCTGAATACAGACCAAATCGTTCCGGCGCGCCAGAGCAATAATGTCAGCCGATTTGATATCGGCATACTCCACCTGATTGCCGTGCTGAATATTGGTCAGCGCGCGGATGCGGTCGCGCAGCACCATCGCCAGTTCATAATTCTGCGCCTCGCTGGCTTCCTGCATTTTCTGCGACAGTTCTTCCTGAATCCTGGAGTTTTTACCTTCGAGAAAATCAACCGCGTCACGCACCAGCCGCCGGTAGTCTTCCGGCGATATTTTGCCCACGCAGGGCGCCGAACAGCGCTTAATCTGATACATCAGACACGGACGGTCACGGTGTTTGAAAACGCTGTCGCGGCAAGTGCGGAGCAAAAACGCTTTCTGCACGGTATCCAGCGTGGAATTAACCGCCAGCACACTGGCAAACGGGCCGAAATATTTGCTTTTGTCATGACGCTTGCCCCGATACTTGCGCAGACAGGGAAACTCTGATTGCACGTCAATTACCAGATGCGGAAAAGTCTTGTCGTCCTTAAGCAAAATATTGTAACGCGGCTCAAGCTTTTTAATCAGCTCGTTTTCCATCAGCAGCGCCTTGGCCTCGTTTTCAACGATGATAAATTCCATCCGCCTGATTTCCGAAACCATCCGCTGCAAACGTATCGGCAGTTTTTCGATATGCGAATAGGCAACGATTCTCTTTTTGATGTTTTTGGCCTTGCCCACGTACAGAACCTTGTCGCCCTCGCCGAGCATCCGGTACACACCGGGTTTCTCGGGTGCGATTTTAATGTTCTTCAACAGAACCGATAATCCGTGTTTAATGTCTGCCACTTTTCTGCGCCTCTGCCAATATATAACCTCTTACTACCCAAAATTCCAGATAACATTTTCGCAAAACCGGTCGGCATCCGCCGTTGTCTCCGTTTTTTTGCCACTCTAGCGGCAAAACCGCCGAAAGGCAAACATTTTCTGCCAACGGCATCAGGAAGTTTTTTAATGAAAACTTAATTTTTTTATGCTATAATGAACCTTGGTTTTAAGGAGAAGAAAAATGGCAGAATTAGGCGCTCTGAGTTCTTACGCGTTGTCTGTTCAGCAGATGCAGATGTCGCTGATTAAAAATTCCGTTGAAATGCAGCAGGAAGTGATTGAAATTCTGCTCGGCGACGGCAGCCGCACGGTTTCCCCGTCTCCGACCCACGGACACAACGTCGACATCTCCGTTTAGCAAAATTTCCGCAAAAAAAACACCCGGCCGGGTGTTTTTTTCATTCAGGCCAGACTGAGCATGGACAGAAAAGAAATCATCAAAATTCCTGAAAGAAAAAGTTTGAAAGCAGATCCCAATACGTTCAGCAGCGTCGCACCCGTATCCAGATTATACCCGCCTTCCTGATATACCTTTTTAAAAAGAAAATTATAAACAAAGGCAATCAAAAGCCCCAGCAGATAGAAACGATAATCCGAAAACAACGCCGTTATCTGCTCTGCCGTCAAATACACATAACAGAAAATTCCGATGAAAATTCCAAGCAGCACCATCGGGTTAAGTATCGCCCCCGACGTAAACAGCGACAAAATTCCCTTAATCAAATTGTCTTACCCCATACACGGCGCGAAATTATCCGGGAGTCGCGGCTTTCCGAAGCGCTCGGCCACACACAGCGCGAACCGCTGCTGACCATGTTTCCGTTTTTAAACGTCGTCGCCGCCAGCAAAGACAGGTTGCCGCGTTTTTTTATCTGATAGGGTTTGTTTTTTTCCCAGTCAAAACCGGTTTGCATACTGTTCATAATCAAGCCTCGCTTTCCTATGGATACAAGTCTATATAATATTGACTTTAGGCAAATAAAGTAAACAAATGTTTAATCCGGCCTCAACTTTACGGCATAACCTTAACGGATTCGTACCCGGAAGCCTTCGTCAGCACTGCGGATATTTCGCCGTTGACCTCGTCAGCCAGCGCTGCATCGTCTCCCCAGACCCAAACCTGAATCTTCGGCTCGGTTCCGGAAGTCCGGACCAGAACCCTGCCCTTGCCTTCAATTTTTCTTTCGCCTTCGGCAATTGCCTCCTTAAACGCCGGCAGCTCAAAAGCGGCCAGCATTTCCTCCCGGCCGGCAAAACGGGTATCGACCCGTTTTTTATACATCGGTACAAACAGCGGAAAAATTTCGCTCATCTTTTTGCCGCTTTCCAGCAGCCCCTGACTGACGACCAGCGCCGCAATCATTGCATCACCGGTTCTGGCGTAGTCGGAAAGCACCATATGCCCAGATTCTTCGCCGCCGACATTGGCACCGTGCCTTTTCATTTCCTCAATCACATAACGCTCGCCCACGCCGGAACGCACACAGTCAACCCCTTGCGACTTCAGAAAACGGTCCAGCGCCGGATTGGAAACAATCGTCGCCACCACTGCATTTCCTTTGAGCCGCGATTTGCCTTTCAGATACTGTCCCAAAAAGGCGATAACCTGATCCCCGTCCAGACGAACGCCTTTTTCGTCACAGACAATTATCCGGTCGCCGTCACCGTCCACGGCAATTCCCAATTGGGCATGAGCGCCGCACACCGCCTCGACCATTTTCTCGACATGCTGCGAGCCGCAGTCTCTGTTAATGTTCCAGCCGTCCGGCTTATTGCCTATGGCAATTACCCCTGCGCCGAGTTCCATAAACACCTTGGGCATAATCTCTGAAAAAACGCCGTTGGCGCAGTCCAAAACCACCCGCAGGCCTTTCAGCGGTTTTCCGTCCGGCACGGCGGACATTGCCTGAATGATATATTTGTTAACCAGCGTTTCCTCGCTGCTGACCCGTCCGATTTTTTCAGGAGAGAGCGCAAATTCCCCATTAGCAATCAGCGCTTCCAGCTCGGAGGTTACCTTGTCCGAAAACTTGGAACCGTCAGACGCAATCAGCTTAATCCCGTTGTCATGCCAGGGATTGTGCGAAGCGGTAATCATTACCGACATGTCAACTTTCAAATCCGGCGTCAGCGTCGTTACCGCCGGAGTCGGCAGAACGCCGAGACGGATGACATCAATACCGGCCGACGTAAATCCGGCAATCATCGCCGCTTCCAGCATCTCGCCGGAAAGGCGCGTATCCCGCCCAATGGCAACTCGGCGTTCCTTGTTGCAGACAAGCTGTCCGGCCGCCGTTGCCAGTTTCAGGGCAAACTCTGCCGTCATCGGATAAATATTGGCCTTGCCGCGCACGCCGTCGGTGCCGAATAATTTTGCGCCCATCGCTGAAATCCTTTCTCAAATAAATTTTACAATGCCTTAATCATAAAGCCCGAACATAAAAAAACAACACCTGAGAGCAGATATTCACCTCAAGTGTTGTTAATGTTTGTTACAGGCAGACAAAAGCCGGTATTTAGATTTCGGGAATGGATGCGTGCGTCCGTTTTTCCTCGCAGACCGGACATTCTTTGGACTTGTCCACCTTTTCGCCGGCCAGAACCTGCTTGATTTCGTCGCCGGTCAGCGTTTCATATTCCATCAGGGCCTGAGCCAGAGTTTCCCACTCCTTGTTCTTCTCTTTAAGCAGTTTCTGCGCACCCTCAAAGCTTTCGGTAACCAAACGCTTGATTTCGGCGTCAACCAGCCGCGCGGTGTCTTCGCTCATGTTTTTGTTCTGCGTGACCGACTTGCCGAGAAAAACCTCGCCGGAGTTTTCGGCATACAGAACCGGACCGAGCTTGTCGCTCATTCCCCATTCCGTAACCATAGAACGCGCCAGATTGGTCGCCGCGGCAATATCCGAAGAAGCGCCTGACGTAACCTTGTCGTATCCGAACTTCAGTTCTTCGGCGACCCGTCCGCCCATCAGAATAATCAGACGCGACAGCATCTTGGAACGCGAATAGGAATACTGGTCTTTCTCCGGCAGCTGCTGCACCATACCCAAAGCCCGTCCCCGCGGAATAATCGTCGCCTTGTGAATCGGATCGGTGTCCGGTACAAACAGCGAACAGATGGCATGACCGGCTTCATGATAGGCCGTCAGTTTCTTCTCCGCCTCATCCATCGCCATCGAGCGGCGTTCGTTGCCCATCAGCACCTTGTCCTTGGCATCGTCAAAATCCTTTGAGGTTACCTTGTTTTTGTTTTTGCGCGCCGCCAACAGTGCCGCCTCATTGACCAGATTAGCCAGATCGGCGCCGGAAAATCCAGGCGTGCCGCGGGCAATAACCGACAGGTTGACATCTTTGGCCAAAGGCACCTTGCGGGTATGTACTTTCAAAATATCCTCGCGCCCCTTAATGTCAGGATTCGTTACCGTAACCTGACGGTCAAAACGCCCCGGGCGCAGCAAAGCCGGATCAAGAACGTCGGGACGGTTAGTCGCCGCAATCAGAATAACGTTCTCGTTCGGTTCAAAACCGTCCATCTCGACCAGCAATTGGTTCAGCGTCTGTTCGCGCTCGTCGTTGCCGCCGCCCAGACCGGCGCCGCGATGACGGCCGACAGCGTCGATTTCGTCAATAAACAGCAGACAGGGGGCATTTTTCTTAGCCTGCGCAAACATGTCACGAACACGCGACGCACCGACGCCGACAAACATTTCGACGAAATCAGAACCCGAAATCGAGAAAAACGGTACATTTGCCTCGCCGGCTACCGCTTTGGCCAGCAGGGTCTTTCCGGTACCCGGAGGACCGACCAGCAAAACGCCTTTCGGAATTTTGCCGCCCAGTCGCTGAAACTTGGAAGGGTCTTTCAAAAAGTCAATAACCTCTTCCAGTTCCTGTTTTGATTCGTCAGCGCCGGCCACATCGGCAAAAGTGACCTTTTTGGTGTTTTCAATCAGTCGGGCACGCGACTTTCCGAAACTCATCGCCTTGTTGTTTCCGGAACTGGCCTGACGCATGAAATATACCCAGACGCCGATTAAAAGAATCATCGGAAACCACGAAATCAGCACGCTCCAGAATGTACCGGCGGCACTTCCTTCCGGCTTGGCCGTTACCTTGACGCCGCTGTTGCGCAGCGTCTCGACCATCGTCGGATCCTCCGGCGCATAGGTATAGAACTTGTGTCCGTCCAAATACGAACCGGAAATCTCCGCGCCGGTAATCGTCACTTCGCTGATTCTCTTGCCTTCAACGTCCTTCATAAAATCGGAGAAGGCCAGATTTTCAGCCGTTGCATGCGCGGAACCCTCGCCGAACATATTCATTAAAGACGTCAGCAGCACAATGGCTATCAGCCAGACAATAATACTTCTTCCTGCTCTCATCGCGTTTCCTTACAGTTTATAATTACAGCTTATTCATATATAGGGAGGATTTGCCCAAAACTCAAGAGCTTTTATAAAGGCTGAGTTTCAGCTTGTAGGGAAGCGCAAGCCTGCCGTATTGCGGATGCGACGAGACATAGGCCTCCCAGTCCTTTTTGGAGAGCCGAACCCGCCCCTTAAGCTCGGGAACAATCCACAGTTTGTTTCGAAACGGAACGATTTCGCAGCCGGCCAGCGTCGCGCCGCGAAACTGCTCGTCAAACAGCCGGCGCTGCAATCTTTCAACATCATCGGCCCGCGGAATATAATCGCGCCGGCCGGTTTCCTTCAACAGAAAGCAAAGCACCCGGAAACAGACTTCCGCATGCAGCCCGGCCAATTGCAGCCGGGAAACCGAAAAACCGGCCTTTTCGTACCAGCGGACATGACGGTCAACAAACTGCGCGGCCTGTTCTTCCAGACAATCGCGGCTCCGCGCCAAAACCGACATCGTGTCGGCAATCCGCTCCGGCGTAATATCCAATGCCGCCGCCAGCTGCGGCAGGAACTTGCGCACCCGCACCCGCAGATAGTCGTCGCAGCGGTTGGAAGGGTCTTCCGCCCATGAAACGCCGTGTTCCCGCAGAAATTCTTTCAATCGCTCGGGATGAACCTGCAAAAAGGGTCTAATCAGCCTGACGCCGTTTTTTTCGCTGAGCGGCGCCATGCCGCACAAGCCGTTGAGACCGCTGCCCCGCTGCAAACGCATAAAAAAGGTTTCCGCCTGATCCAACAGATGATGCGCTACAGCCAGCGTACCGACGCCGTTATCCCGGCACCAGCCGCAAAGAAGGCCGTAACGGGCAGTACGCGCCGCTTCTTCAATGCCTTTTTCCGGCTTTTCCCCCTCCCAGATTAAAATATGGTGTTCGATTTGACGTTCGGCCGCCAGTTTCGCAACATATTCGGCCTCGTCGCGGGATTCCGGACGCAGGCCATGGTCAACAGTCAGGGCAATAACCCGCCGACCCTGCGGACGCAAAAAAGCGTCAAGCTGAAAAAGCAGCGCCAGTGAATCGGCGCCGCCGGAAACGCCGGCCGCAACCGCCGCATCTCCAATCTGATATTTTTCAAAAAACTCCCGCAACATTATTTGTACCGTCGCATCGATTATCGCTCTAAAAGCCTGTTACGCAAAGTTTTTCAAAACGCTGAACAGACATGACAAGGATTGTTTACGCCGCCGCTTACTTGCAGTTAAGCTTCGACGCCTCGCTCTTCGCCCGGCTGAGAAGCGCCGCTTCGGCTTTCGGAAACTCCGTCGGCAGTGACGTAAAGGCAACGCAGGCTTCCGTTTTTTTCTTCAGTTCGCGCATGGACATGCCCAGTTTCAACAGACTGTCCGGCCCTTTCGGCCCCTTGTATTTTTCATAACCTTTGGCAAAAGCCACCGCCGCCTTGGCAAAATCTTTGCGGCCGTAATAAACCTCGCCCAGCCAATACTGAGCATTTCCGGCCAGGTTGTCTTCCGGAAACCTGCTCAGAATGGTATTGAACTTTTCTTCGGCAAGTTTGTCATTCCCCGCTTTCAGAGCTTCCAGGCCTTCCTGATAAATGCCCTTGACGTCAAAACCTTTCAGCGGTTTCAGGTCGTCGCCCTTAATGCTGTCGCCGACAATTGACTTTGGCGCGTCTTTAGCCACCGGCGCCGCAAACTTTTCTTTGGCCGGAAGTTCCAACATGCCGCTGCCGCCGCTGACCGGTTTTCCCTCCAGAAGTTTAAAACGGATATCAATGTCTTTGTTCATAACGTCAAGACGTTCGTTAAGCTTTTTGATTTTAAATTCCAGTTCGTCGGTGCGCCCGATAACCTGCCTCAGCAGTTCGTCAAACTGCCCTATTTGTACGGATACGTTCTTTGATGAAGTCAGACTGTCAACGCCGGCATTATTGTCCTTATACACCTGACGCTGCAGGAAAGTTACGTCTTCCCTCAGCTGCGCCAGCTCTTCCTCAAAAGCCCCCGTCTGCGCCAAAGCCGTTCCCGAAAACCCCGCCAGAACGGCAGCCAATGCGATTGTTTTGAACATTTTCATTTCTGACCTCAATAAATGTTATTCCCGTTGCAGTTTTTTTGCCTGTCAGCTTAAGATAAAATAAAAGTTCCATAATCACAAGCGCAAAAAGCCTGTTTCCCACCAGACATAAAAAGGAACGCGTCTTTCGGCGCGTTCCTTTTCGAACTCTTACGATACCGTAAGCTGATTAGTTGGCAGCTTTAACAACAGTAACGGCACGACGGTTCTGAGCCCAGGCAGCTTCGTTGTTGCCGAGAACGGCCGGACGCTCTTTACCATAGGAGATTACAGAGATTCTGTCTGCTGCAATGCCCTGGGATACCAGATACTGCTTAACGGCATTGGCACGACGCT
>ENA-OPEA01000865-OPEA01000865.1-human-gut-metagenome-genome-assembly--contig:-NODE-865-length-14955-cov-2.704228_pt1 | contig 14955 bp, 7 predicted proteins | sample MGYA00241623_ERZ501509 | MGnify/ENA primary metagenome ERZ501509 (study PRJEB25962, sample SAMEA2042571) | human gut metagenome | biome: human gut; feature: human-associated habitat; material: faeces... | reverse complement strand
CTATGAATACAAAAGGAATTCTTATTGCAATTCTGGCATTGGGAAGCATAACGTTGATAAATGCCCAACAACCTGCCGGCTATTTCTTCAAGGAATTTACTTCAGGAAAAGTTTTATTGAAAAACAAACAGTTTGCCAAAGGGAAATTTAACTATGACTGTATAAACAAGGAAATGCATTTTTTGAATGAATCGACAGACATGGTTATAGAGAATTTGGAAGATATTGATACAGTAGTCATTGATATACACCGCTTTATTCCGTTTGAGGGACATTTTATGGAAGTGATGACTGATCAGCATACCACTCTTTTTATAGACTGGAAAGTAAAGCCAAAAGATATCGGGAAGAAAGGAGCTATGGGAACAGTTACTCATGGCAGTGTTCAAGCAATTGATGTCAATACACGCTTCCAACGTGTTAACGGTGAACAGAATTTAGACCTTTCGGTCTATAAAATGGTAACGGAAAATGTTTATTACACTCAGATTAAAGGCAAGTTGAGAAGCTTTCGAAATATCCATTCACTTCTGAAATTGTATTCAAAAGATAAGCAACAACTTATCAAAGAGTTCATTGAAACAGAAAAGATTAAGATAGAAAACCCCAAAGATATACTAAAAGTCTTGAAACGGTTTCAATAAAAGAAGGTGTCCGAAAAGTGAAGTGCCCTCTAAAAGTTTTATGTCTAACTTTTGGAGGCTGTCCATTTCAGACACCTTCTTTTATTATATAACTAATACTTTATTTTCCTCCACTAGATTCATATCCTGGTGTCTGCTTCAATGCCGAATTATTAGTCAATGTATTCTTATCAATAGGCCAAAGCAAACGGGTTGCTTCTGCTGTAGTATGTTCCAATACATATTCATCACCTGCTAAGCGCAGATCATACCAACGTTTTCCTTCAACCATAAACTCACGCATACGTTCTTTTAGAACAGCTTCCATTGCACCGGCATTATCCGGTTTTACAGACTTATTATCCGCATAAAGTGCGGCATCATTATCATTGGGATATTGTACTTCCGGATGTGCATTAAAATAATCTTCACCATAGGCACGTTTACGTACTGCATTAATTTCTTCCACAGGGTCCTCTCCTAAAAAAGCCTTAGCTTGAGCTAACAACAACAAGCAATCTGCATACCGATAAACAGGATAATCATCCAATGGACTACGCGTATCAGCCCCATCAAGCAATGTACCCAAAAACTTGGCCGGATACAACCCATAAAGAGATAAAGTTCCATCTTCCTTTTTTTCATAAGCAGCCTGAAGTGTGCTTCGCTTACGGGTATCGTTATCATTAAAGCATTTAGTATACACATCCTTATTAACCGGGTAACGGATCGTACCATTCACTTTCACTTTATCACCCAATGAACTAATGGGATTACCATTCTCATCCATATATCCGAATAATATATTTTGCTGTGGAAACATATTATTATTATATGTTACATCCCCCCACATATTATATTCATCGCGTGCATTGCGAATCGCAAATATTATCTCTTTATTATTCTTGTTATCATAAGAAAATACTTCAGAGAAATCCTCCAACAAACCAAATTTATCGGTTTGATTTCTCACTTCCTGCAATGCATTTTTCGCTGTTGTATAATCTTCGTTACCACCTCCCATGTGTTTTCCTCTCCACATATATACTTCACCCTTCAACATCATGGTAGCTGCTTTAGACCAAAAATAACGCTGAGAATCATTTCTAAACCCATAATTATCCCCAAAAGCAGTTTCTGAAGCCTGTAAATCATCAACAATCAATTTCATTACGTCAGCAGCAGAAGAAGCTGGTCTTGCTAAATTTCCAAGATCCAAGCTCGACCCTTCCGAGAAATCGGTCCATATCACTACATCTCCATAAGATCGTAACAACTGAAAGTAAAGGAAAGCACGGATACCATAAACTTCGCCCAGATAATATTTCTTGGTACTTTCATTCATCGACATACCTTCCACCTTGTTTATCATCAGATTAGCCTGATTAATCACCTCATATAAATTTCCAAAATTAGAAACAACCGTATTCACATCGTTCAAACTGTTGTTCCACATACGTTCATTACCCTGGGTAGCACTACCAAATGTTGACTCTCCAAAATAATAATCCGCACGAGGTTCTCCAAAAAGAAAAATGCTATAACTACATTTCTCTCTAAACTTAGAATGTAACCCCACATTAAAAGCATCCACCTGTGCTTCTGTCTGCCAATATTTATTATCGGCAATACTACTTATTGGCTCCAAATCCAAAGAATTACACCCGGTAAAAGCTATGCCAACCATTAAATATGCTAATATTTTTTTCATAATGAGTCTTGTTGATTAAAATGAAACAGATAAACCAAATAATACAGTTCTTGGAGTAGGATAACGTCCATTATCAATACCACGACCATATTCTGTACTTACAGCCGGTTCCGGAGATGTACCTTCATAACCAGTTATATAAAACAAATTCTGACCTGTGACATAAACAGAAGCATCCGTCATGAAACATTTACTGATTAGTGATTTCGGTAATGTATAACTTAATGTAAGCTCTCGCAAACACAAATAATCCCCCTTTTCATAATAATGAGAATTGTTGTTATCAGCAGCAGTTAAACCATTATTAGAACGTGTGATATTCTTTTTGATATTCTGATCGCCAAAATAATATTTAGATAAATCTGTGTTCGGATTATCTTCTGTCCACATATCTTTCACATCAGTTATAATATTCCATGTGCCTTGATACTGGCCCAATGTACGAGCCTTTAAATCATTATACAATGTATGTCCTAATGCATAATCAAAACGTCCATACAACGACCAATTTTTATAGCTGAATGTAGTAGAGAATCCACCGGTTATATTAGGAAATATATTACCAACGACATAACGGTCATATGAATCTATCACATCATTTCCATCCATATCCTCCCAACAAACATCTCCTGGTTCAATAGGTTTCCAACCTTGTTTACCTGCATATTCTGCTGCCTTACCTGGACCATACAAATTTGCGACATTATCAATTCGATTGTTTGCATATTTTTTTACATCATCCCAATCTTTAAAAATATGATTTTGTTTATAGGCAATAAGCTCACCTAACTTTCCACCTTCCTGGCGGCCGCCAACCCATACTAACTCTCCTTTATTAGGATCCCATACCTGAGCACCACCTACACGGTTATTAACCTCCTTATTGTCAGGCAATTTTATAATTTTATTAGCTACAGTAGAAAGGTTTGCTGTCATATCCCAAGTGAATCCACCTTTATTTATGATATTAGCACGTACTTCCGCTTCAAAACCAGAATTACGAAGAGTACCCAAATTAGTAGCAATCTTATCAAATCCTGTATACCCTGGTAAAGCAAGATCGGTAAGCAAATCTTTTGTCTTGCGATTATAATAATCCAGAATAAAGCTCAAACGATTATTGAAGAAACCAATATCAAGTCCGGCTTCAAAGCTTTGGCTCTGTTCCCAACGTAACCCTGTATTAACCAATGCACTATTGTATATACCGGTTTCACCACCATAAGGTTTCGTTGTTGCATACTCACCATATACCGTATAATTACCTAAACCGTTCACATTACCATTCACACCATAACTAAGACGAGGTTTAAAGGTGGAAATCAAATCAGAAACGTTGGAATCCTTCCAAAACTGCTCTTCTGTAATATTCCATCCGGCAGAAACTCCAGGGAAAAATCCCCATCTATTATCCTTCAATTTAGAAATACCATCATAACGGAACACAACAGAAAGTAAGTATTTCATTTCATAGTTATAATTCAGACGTCCAAAACTAGAAAGTATTCGATAAGCACTCTTAGTAGTACTAGTTTCAGTGCGAGTTGCGCCTACATTTAAAGTAGGGATATCATCAGTAGGAGAATTTTGAGTTTTTGCCGCAAGCTTAAACTGATCATAAGTAAAATATTCACCCCCTAACATGACCTCCAAATTATGCTTATCAGCAAAAGTGTCGGTATAAGTCAATGTAGCATTATATTGCTGTTGAGTATAACGTTCCTGCTCCACAGAAGCCTCACGTGTTGTATTTGTATCTTTATTCTCCAATTGGTACGCTTTATTAAATTTTTCCACCATGTAATCATAACGATACAAAGAAGCGTTACCGTTTAACACTAATTTCTTTGGAAGAATATCCAATTTAAATCCTATATTATAAGTGCTTTTATTCGTTCCGTCAGAATACAGTAATTTATCTCTGAAATAAGCGGGATTACCATCGGAAATATTAGTATCAGCCGAATTAGGACTACCATCCTCATTCCAAGGATTCCAAGTAGGACGCATACCACGTGTACGATAAAAGAACTCATAAGTACCTGTCCATGACAATGTAGGCTGTGTAGACCAGGAATAAGTAGTTCCTGCATTTATTGTCAAAAATGGGAAGAGCTTATAGGAGCCGTTCAAGGAGCCATTAAAACGTTGATAACCAGTTCCAACGACCTGACCATCCTCATCATAATACCCTAAACTGGCAGCAAAAGTTCCTTTATCATTTCCACCATTGATACTGATATAATGATCTTGCATCAACGCAGGTGAATTAAAAATCTCATCATCCATAGCTCCATGATAATCTTTATAAACCAACTGTTTACCAGAGTAAGGATCAGTCATCGTCTGCCATCCTTGATTCACCAAATCCTCATTGCCTTCCAAATAACGTACATCATAGTTATTTTTAGTTGTACCACAACCATTCTGAGTATCAGGATTCCATCCATCACTATATCCTGCTACCGCTTGGTTAGCATTTTTAAATCCCAGTCGAGTATAATACAAATAATCACCAGCATTCAGATATTCATATCCTTTGCGGGCAAAGTTCATACCCATCTTGAATTTATAATTAACATCTACTTTTCCCTCTTTACCTTTTTTCGTTTCAATCAAGATAACACCCCCATTAGCACGAGCACCATAGATAGCGGTCGATGCAGCATCCTTCAAAACCTGGATAGATTCTATATCCGAGGAGTTAATATCTGCCATATTATTACGCACTATTCCATCAACAATAATTAATGCGGCACTATTATCCCCCGTAATTGTTGCTCCCCCACGCAAAGTTATATTAGGTGAGCTACCTGGCTGCCCTGTAGTATTGACAACACGTAATCCCGATACAGATCCTTGTAATGACTGTCCCACATTACTATAAGCCGCCTTCTTTAAGACCTGGTCATCCATTTTAGTAATAGCAGTAGTCAAAGCTGCACGTTTTTGAGAACCACCATAGCCGACAACAACAACTTCATCCAAAGTTTGAGTATCATCTTTCAAAATAACATTCAGCGGAGTTCCATTCCATTTCATTTCTTGAGTGATATAACCAACGAAAGAAATCTGAATAACATCTCCATTCTTTACATCATTTAAAGTGAAATTACCATCAAAATCTGTGATGGTACCATTGGTAGTTCCTTTTACTACCACAGATGCACCAATAACAGTTTCCCCTGTAGCATCTTTGACAACACCTGTACAAGTTCCACTCTGTTGTGTGATTTTCAAATCGGTAACGCCGGGACTGGCAACCGCGTATGCTGCTCCGGTAGAGGCACCCATTAGGAACAGCATCATGCTGACTGATTTTAGTCGTTTTAACATAGCTGTGATTCTTTAAATATTTATTAAAAATCAACCAGTTTAAGATATTATTCTTAAACTAAACCAAGATTGACGCTGCAAATATATAATATATTTGATATATTTAAGAACATAAACAAAAATATTTTATTATAACCTCCGTTATTTAATAAAACATTAAATCATCGCACATTATCATTCACCTTTATTTTATTTATATTCACTTGAAAATAGTTTATTTTATGCATTAATATAACAATAGATCACCGCATCACATATGCCCTCGACTATGAAGTTCTTTATTCATGATACTCTTCACTATAATGTTTCATTACACCTTCAGACAGATAAGCGATGCCTACCTTCAAAAGGTAGAATACACGCTTAGGAAATAAATGCCTTAAATAAAAGCAGGGAAGCCTAAAAAGACTTCCCTACAAAATAATATCAATATATATTCTTATTCGACCGAAACAGCCCCTGTACTAGCCTCATATTTCCATCCTGGATTTTGATAAACCGAAGATGAGGTGAAGTCATTGGGATCTGATGCAGTCTGACGGAATACAGCCACCCCAATGGGCTCTAAATAATGGGCAGGAGTAAAGAGGAATCCCTTTTGTTTTGCAATGGTATTATTTTCCAATATTTTTTCGTATGGAAGTATATACACACTTGATTCAGGAGAAGACATATTTCCTGTTGACGGATTTACTATACAAAGATCTTTTAATTGTTCCTCATATACACTACCCCAATAACGCATACCTTCCGTGCGATAAGGAGTCGTTTTAAACTGATCAAGTGCCCTCCAGCGTTTCAAATCATCCCATCGGAAAGCTTCAGCACAAAGTTCATTACGGCGCTCACGACGAATATTATACAAAGTCGGATCAATCATAGTTCCATGTGAATAAGCGGCAAAATCCCCTTTTGCTTCTTCCAGCATATTAGTTGCGGCAATTGTCTTATTATAATCCGGATCTACTTTTGCACGTGTACGTAACGCTCTCCAATATCCATCTGCCGTTCCGTCAACAGTTCCATTCTTCTCGTATGAAGCTTCCATATAGATAAGCATAGCTTCCGCACCACGGAAAACAATACCTCCAGAGGTACCGGCAGAATGGTCATTCGCCATATGAGTTGAATAATGTTTACCCTTCTTTACAATATAACCTGTTGTTGCTAAACTGCCCGCATCACCGAATATCAAACTGATTTGACAAATACTGGGTGTACCATCATCACCATAATAATTCACATCTCCCGGCTTTTTAGTGAATATACCAAGACGAGAGTCACGATTCTGTACCGTAGCAACTACACCTTCCTTCTCCCAATCGGGATTATACCCCGAACCACTGGCATAAACAGGCAAACCATTACGCATAAGGAATGAATTGACCATACCACGTGTCCAGCCTGATCCACCACCATTACGACAAAGTTCCATCTGCAAATTACTGGTTACCCCCAATGATTCATCAAATTTTTTCCACATTAGAATCTCCTTATACCCTTCCATATTCTCATCACAGAACATGGTATAATATGGATTGATAGAAACCAATGAAGCATTCATTCCTTCCGGAGTATCTGTATTCTCTGCTAAATTGCCTACCATTTGGTCTGCAACAAACTTCGAAGCCGCAATCGCTTCATCAAGGAAATAATTAATTTCCACATCAGCATCATAACCTTGCGCATCTTTACCCGGCCATCCGCTTCCTCCCGGTACAAAAGCTGTACCACGATGATATTTTTCCCAAGTAGCTTCATATAAAGCTACACGAGCATGAAGCAAATAAGCTACATTTTTAGAAATACGATTTTTACCACCCGGAGGATTATTCAACAACATGTCTTCCGCCTTTTTTAAATCTTCAATAATAAAACGAGCAACCTTATGACGCGGTTGGCGCTTGCTAGCTTCCACCAATTCACCTTGAATATCGGGAAGTGCCGTTGTGACAATAGGCAGATCACCAAATTTTGTAAAAAGTTGAAAATAGCTATATGCACGGTTCACGTACATTTCTCCAATGTAATGTTTCACATTATCTTGGTTACCAGTTATAGCCCCCTCCTCATATCTTGGTAATACTTGGTCAAAAAAGTAGTTGCATGAACGAATATCCTCCCATTTCCACTCGCCACGGTCGGCAGCAACTTTTTTCTCACCAGGAATCCAAAACGAATTACTTGTTCCGCTTGCCTGATTATCTGTATCATTATCTTTTCCAAAAAGATTAATGCCATACTTATCATCCACAGTAACAAACTTATAGTTATTTATGGCATAAGCTGCTAAATCCGCTTCTGCAGAAAAGAATTTTTCAGGAGTAACCTTATCCAATGGTTCTCTATCCAAGAAGTCATTACAACTTGTCAGGCTGCCCATCAGCAAAGCTCCGATAGTTAAATATTGAATATAATTTTTCATATAGATCTTATTTTATTAAAAGGTTGCACTTAATCCGAATGAAATAGTCTTTGACAATGGGTAAGTACATCCTTCCCAATTGCCTACACCTATTGTTTCAGGATCAAAAGTATCACACAGATTGGTTATAGTAAACAAATTCTCTGCAGACACAAAGAAACGTAAATTATTCACGTAGAATTTTTTAGTCAAATCTGCCGGTAAAGTATATCCCAACGTTACGTTTTTCAAACGACAATAAGCAGCATTTTGCATATAGCGACTTTGTGCTTTACGATTCTTGTCGCTTTCTAAAGGACGTGGATAATACCCGTCGACATTCGCTCCTAGCGGGCTCGTTGTATCAGCAGGACGGAAATAGTCTAAGTGAGGCTCAAAAAAATTGGTCTGCCAATACCCTACAGCTCCCCAAAACATCATACTTTCAGCACCCGATCCCGGCATATAGTCACGTTTCAATGTTCCTTGGAAGAACACTTTCAAGTCAAAGCCTTTATAAGCCGCATCCAAATTCAAGCCAAAGTTATATCGTGGTGTCTTATTACCCAGCAAAACTTTATCTCCATGATTGTCTGCTGTATTATCTTTTGCACTTATCACACCGTCACCATCCAAATCGGCATACATTATATCACCTGCTCCCCAGTTGGAACCCATAGAAGATTGGTCCACCTTCGCCAGATGCGCATCCATTTCCGCCTGAGTCTTAGCTATTCCTATTGTCTGATATCCCCAAAGATCTCCCAAATGTGCCCCATCATAATATGTTTGGCCTAAATCTTTTGACGGATTAGGATATTTATCAATTACAACCTGGTTGTCGGATAAAGCCAATGTGACACCATATCTGAAATCACGTATCTGATCACGCCAGCTTACTTGTAATTCCCAACCTTTCGAAGTCATATTCAGATTATTCACATTTGGAACGGCAATACCTAAGATTGTTGGTAATTCCTGTCCCGGCCCAACCATATCAATTGACTTACGCTGGAAATAATCAAAATTCAAATTAAAACGATTGTCCAGCATACCAAGATCAAAACCAATATTTAAAGTTTGGGTCTTTTCCCAACCTAACAATGCCGAAACGAGACTGGACTCGGCTGCAGTATTAGGTTTCAAGCCATTGACCAACCAACCGCCATTATTTTGTTTATAATCAATAATGCGATAAAAAGGATACCAATTATCTGTATTTTGATTACCAAGTTCACCCCATGAGCCACGAACTTTCAATGTATTGACAATATTAGTATACTTCTCAAAAAAGGCCTCACGTGCCACATTCCAGCCTAAAGAGAAAGAAGGGAACCAATTCCAACGTTGATCGCGTAAAAAACGTGAAGAACCGTCATAACGCAGATTCGCCTCAACCAGATAGCGACCTTTGTAATCATAATTGATACGACCAAAAAAACCGGCTGTTGCCCATTCCTGATAGCCACCACTGGCACGTGCATTATCCGTAGTTGTATTTAAAGTAGGAATGCCAGACATTATGTTATTTTGTTTTGCAGTAATATCACGTTGTTTAAACAACTCACTTTGAAAACCGACCATTGCTTTCATATTATGCCCGTTTTCTAACTCCAATGAATACTCTGTAAAGATATTCGGATTAAAGAAATTGCTTTTATATGCATATTCTGTTACTCCCGAAGTTGTGTTGGCAATAGCATATGGGTTCTTGTTTACATCATAAGCATAAACCGTTTGATAATCCGTATGCGAGAAATTATAATTACTACGATAATTTAATTCAATAGTGGTTTTCCAATTTTTAATTGGTTCAATAAGAAACTGGAGTTGTTGTGCCACAACGTCATTCTGAGTATTATAACGTCCCCCTTCAGTCAATTGGTAAATTTTAGACTCTGCGGTATAAAAACCGTTAGGATCTACAACAGGAATTACAGGCCAATAACGGCATACATCAAAATAAAATACATTTTCCTTATTCTCGCCGGCACTTGCAAAGGAAGGGGAACTATAATCAATACGATTAAAACGAACACTATACCCTACTTTCAACCATTTTGCCAAATCCGCATTGATTTTACCAGTAAATGAATAGCGTTGTCTGCCATCATCCCCATATTTCAATAATCCTCCTTCATCCAGATAATTGGCAGACATATAATACTGCATTACATCCGTACCACCATTTACACTAATTGAATGCTCCTGAGTAAAACTATCACCAAACAACTCATGCAACCAATCAGTATTAGCGGTTGGCATAACATCCTGACGATTTGGGTCATCAAATGCATTCCAACGTCCAGCATCCGTAGCCCACATATATTGTGTAGATTTACCATGCTGATAATCCAAAATTTGTTGCAATTTCTTCTCACTATACATTGGCGACTGTCCTCCATTGGTCAGCTGGTCGTTGATAGCTAATGCAAAACTGTATGAATCTGCCATATGAGGCATATTCAATGGAGAGTTAAATCGGAAATTATTATTATAATTAATAGATGGTTTTCCTGACTTACCTTTTTTAGTAGTAATCAAAATGACACCTCCCGGCGCGCGTGAACCATAAATAGAAGACGCAGCAGCATCTTTCAAAACAGAAATATTCTCAATATCCTGTGGATTAATAGCATTAATATCCCCTTCCATTCCATCAATCAGCACCAAAGGAGATACTGATGAGCCTTTACCAATAGTTCCTGTACCACGAATATTGAATTCTTTGTTACCTTTCAATGAACCACCATCACTACTTGTTGAAATATTCATGCCAGGAACAACTCCTTGCAGAGCTTCAACCGTAGAACTAACAGGACGTGCCGCAATCTCTTTCGCTCCGACAGTAGATACAGCACCGGTCACATTCACTTTCTTCTGCGTTCCGTAACCTACGACCACAACCTCATCCAACTTCTGGGTATCCTCGGACAGGCTGACCATTACTTTCGAAGAATTACCAACCTCGACCGTACGATCCGTATAACCAATAAAAGAAACTACCAAGATCGCATTGTCCGGTACTTCCAGACTGAAGTTTCCATCGATATCCGTAATCGTTCCGTTCGTAGTGCCTTTAACGACAACATTCGCCCCGATAATGGGTTCTCCCAAGGCATCTTTTACTTGCCCGGTAATCTTTCGTGGCGAAGACTGGAATAAAACATTCGGATGTGAGACACTTGAAACACTCTTTGACTTAATTATAATCTGCCGGTCTACAATCTCATATTGGTATCCCGTATTTTTCAAGGCTTGCTCTAAGACCTCCTCTAACGAAGCATTATTTGCTTTTACACTCGTTTTCCTATTTACATTTACTTGATTATCATTCAAGAAGAACGTGTACTCACTATTTTTCTCTATTTCTTTTAGCACTTCCGATATACTGCAATCCTGTTTATTCATGGAAAGCTTATAATTCTGTCCATAGGTAGAAGCGGATACAGTGCATGCGAAAGCCAAGGATAACAACGCACTTATCTTCATGACTCGGTTTACTTTTCTGATTTTTTTCATAACTTTGTAATGTTTCTGATGAATAAATTAGCAGGTGTGTCGGCCTCTCAACTCCTAACGCCTGCCGTCAAGAACATTTGATCAGGAGGAGAAACCTAGTTTTTCCTCCTGTTTTTTATTAGACTCAAGAACTGTTAACAAGCATATCTCCTAGAATTTAACGTTAGACACTCATTTATCTCCCTTTATATATAGTTCATATTCATTGTCTTTCTCTCTGTATTTAATGGGCGACGTATTGCTCAGCATAAACAGGATTCGCTCCAAGGACTCATCCCGTACCTTAAACGTAAACCGATATTTCTCCGCTATCTCCTTCGGGCACTTTATCTTCCGCCCGAACCAAGGCTCCAGACGGGTAAGGATCATGCTCAAGCGTTCGTTCTCAAAACAGAGGACACCGTTACGCCAACCCGAATACTCCTCGGCATTAACCGTCTTAACTCTAACGGTATTCGCTTGTTTGTCGAAAACCAACATCTCGTTCGGGTTCAATATCACCTCACGCCTGTTCTTCACATTGGGACCTCCCAAGCCAATCTTCACCTTACCGTTTAACAGGATCGTCTCCAACTTGCTCTCGGAATCATAGTTGAAAACCTCGAAGGCCGTGCCCAAGGCCGTTACATCCATGTTCTTGGTATGCACGGTAAATGGTCTTTCCCGATCTTTCGCTACGTCGAAGAAGGCTTGCCCTTTTAATTCCACATCACGGGTCTTGCCATCGAAACTCTTTGGGTAGATCAATTGGCTATTCGGCCCCATTCTCACGGTCGTGCCGTCCGATAAGGAAACCGACTCTATGCAACGGACACCGGAGGCCATTACATATATATATTGATCTTCTTTCGTATGAGACCAATAAACTACGCTTCCTACACCTAAAAGTAGCAATATGGAGGCGGCTATCGCCGTAATCTTATAGACCCAGAGTTTACGGACACCGTTTGTCGCCATTGTCCGGGCTATGATTCGTTCCCACATGCGATTCCCCACCATGGGATTCACGCGATCCGCAGCCTCGTCCCATTGGGAACGCATACGCTCTTCCACTTTTGGGTCACACAGCAAACGTTGCCGATCTTTCTCATCCAGAGCATCTCGCATCAACTTCTTCAATATCGTTCTCGTATCTTCGCTCATGTTTATTATTCTTGTTCTATTTATAAATACACGCCACGACTCCCTCCCCCCTATTGGAAGATAAAAAATTCGCTTAGGTTAATCAAATTCAGATAAGATACCCAAATACGATTGAAAAATAATCATGCCTAAAGCCTCAAGTACAATTAAATGTCCATTACTTATAGGAACTCTTTAAAATTATCTTTACGAAATTGTATTTTATCAGTATCTTCCTTGCTTTCCATCCTTATATTTCCGTCCTTTGTATTCAATGAAATTGGTCGCCGACGGTGTCGGCAGTATTTCCGACGCCGTCAGCAATATTTCCGACAGCGTCAGCAGCATTGCCGAGGGCGTCGGCAACCGATTTCATCAAATAGAAACACCAAAGAGATAAACGTTAAATCTCCGAGGCATCCTATACATTATCCATTTAAATAACGAGAAAATCATGGGAAAACCAAGAAGTGGCATCCAAGTCAGTATTTATAATACACCGGGCAATGAACAACGCGGGCCAACATCCTGCGCACGAGTCATCACCAGAGATACCAAACGCATGAACGATATATGTGAGTATATTTCCGAATGCTCATCCGTCACCTCCGCCGACATAAAAGGTGTATTGGAGGCGCTTACTTCCTATATCGGCAGGGAATTATCCTATGGGTACAGCGTGGAACTGGAAGGATTGGGACATTTCTCGCCATCGGTAAAAAGCAAAGAAGTAACGGACCAGAAAGGAAATACTAAATCAAGCGCTAGCATACACGGCGTTAACTTCCGCTGCTCTCCCCGACTGAAGGAGATGGTAAAAAAGAACGCCCCCATCTTGGTTAAACGGGAAAATCTGCCCAAAACGGGAATCGAGGGAAGGAAGGCTAAGATGTTATCTTATCTAGAAAGAAACTCATATATAAATCTCACCGATTACGCCGGCTTGAACAATTGTACCCGCTACCGTGCGAGCGAGGATATCAAGCAATTTATCAAGGATAACGTAATAGCCAGCGTAGGATATCGAACACACCGGATTTATGTGCTGCCTGAAAAAGAAGACGAGCAAAACTAAAACTTAGGACGAAAAACAACCACAATCGTTATTATTTATCAAAGAAGAAAGACTATCTTTGCCGTGCTGCCGACAATGGGGTTAAAGCGATAACCCCTGTGTGGCACTAATTATAAATACGGCATTTTAAGATATTATTCCCGATACACAAATATCCCTATCAATTTCAAATCGGAATAATAGCAACAAAATGCCCATGTCGATTGTATATACCCTTGTATATAGAATATGACGTGGGCTGTTGTCTATTATTGATTTGAGGGGTATGGGGATATCCTGTGTATCGGATAGTAGCGACAGTTCCACGTTTTTTTATGATATCGTCGCTACATCATATTTATTCACGATAAAATACTTTTGAATATATTATGACAAGGCTAGACGTAAAAGAACAAATTCCCGATCAGGAGGCGACATCCTCCAAAGACAGTATATATATTAATGTACAAAGCCTGAAAGAGTATTCACGGCATATTATCGCCATGGCTAATGAATTTGACCGCCAAAAAGCCGTTATAACCAAGACCGAACTACAAATGACCACTCTTTTACGAACCTGTCGCCAACAAGAGTTAGAGCTTAGATCCCTGAAACTAGAGAACCTACGGTTATTGAGAACGATAAAAGACTTATCGGGGAAAGAAATCTCGCCTAATATCTATCTTCCCCATGAATTACCCCTAATCATTACGGACGATATCATGAATGTACTCTCCTTATCTCTCGTGAGCGATTTTGACCTAGACACCCGAACGATAAACATGTTACGAAAAATGGAAATCTATACATTGGAAGATCTGCTGCGATACACGAAAGATAAAGGACTACAAGTCCTACTAAAATACAGGGGATTCGGCGCTCATTCCTTAGCCCTCTTGAAGGAGAGCCTGATAAAAAAAGGCGTATTCGAACGCAGTGGCACTTCCGGACTCTACAAATACGTGACCTAGGAAAGCGCTAGATAAACCAGATAAGTAACATGATATTTTTCTTCAAGAACTTCAAGGCTTCGCTGATCTGGTTCTCAACGGTCTTCTCCGAAATATTGAGTTGGAAGGCTATCTCTTTATAGCTTTTATGCTCCTTCCGGCTTAGATTAAAGATAACCCGGCGTCTTTCCGGCAATTCCTCTATCAAATGATCGATATACTCCCCCAAGTTA
>ENA-OPEA01000855-OPEA01000855.1-human-gut-metagenome-genome-assembly--contig:-NODE-855-length-15106-cov-3.826988_pt1 | contig 15106 bp, 9 predicted proteins | sample MGYA00241623_ERZ501509 | MGnify/ENA primary metagenome ERZ501509 (study PRJEB25962, sample SAMEA2042571) | human gut metagenome | biome: human gut; feature: human-associated habitat; material: faeces... | reverse complement strand
AGTGTATATTTGTTATGAAAGGGGATAACCGATTGATTTAGTTCTAGCAGAACTTAATATTGTAGCATCTGTATTTTACAATTTCGGGAATAATTGTCAATAAAATCACTTAAAACATAACTGTCAAAATGATATTCTGCTTCCTTCTGTTTGCAAATATTTTGGTATAAGTACAGGATATAGAATAAAAATGCAAGGAATTAAAAATACTTCTCCATATCGAACGCTTACGAGAATATATATGTTACTCATAATTGTAATCATATTGCATAATAACAGCAATATGTCTATTTAATTATCATTAAGTAATACGCCACCTTTAACTGGTTATTTTTATATTTGAGGAAAGGTATTTCAGAAATTATGTAGATGTTTTTCATCACGATTTACTCTCATCACAAATCGTCCGGTCTTAAATTCCCCTAAAATAATAAGTGTAAATTTTCAATATAATTAAGCTTGTTCTTTTAGAAGATATTCCAATTTTATGGGTACTTAGAATAATCATATACCTTATTAATAATAACAAAATGTTAATAAGCACATAATATACATGGATTCATGAGAATTGAATTCGATATAGTTCTTTCAAATTAATTCGCAAACAAATTGATATATTTTTTATTGTTTTGTTTTGTTTTTAATAAAATGTGCTTATTTTTGCAAAAAGCATACAAGCAAATAGACAACTATTATATTAACCAAATATTTAGTGAGCGTATGAAAAAAAGATTTGTGTTGTTATTGGCCTGCTTATTAGCAGGAATCGGTCTGGCGATTGCCCAAACACCTAAAACAATCACAGGGGTTGTCATTTCAGAAGAAGACAATCAGCCTGTTGTAGGGGCATCCGTACTAGTAAAGGGCACAGCTATCGGAACTACTACCAATGTAGACGGAAAGTTCACGATCAGCAATGTACCAAGTTCTGCTAGAACTTTGAAAATCAGCTACATCGGGATGAAAGCGCAAGAAGTATCCATTAAACCGGGGACGATGAAAATCGTTATGCAGCCGGATGCCGAAGTACTGGACGAAGTCGTGGTTACAGGTATGACAAAAGTAGACAAGCGTCTTTTTACTGGTGCGGCCGATCGTTTGACAGCGGCAAGTGTAAAGCTGGATGGTCTGCCTGATATTAGCCGTGGACTGGAAGGCCGGTCTGCCGGCGTATCTGTTCAAAACGTATCCGGTACCTTTGGTACAGCTCCTAAAATCAGGGTTCGTGGTGCCACGTCAATTTATGGTAATTCCAAACCATTGTGGGTAGTAGATGGCGTTATTATGGACGATGTCGTAGAAGTCAGTGCCGATCAATTATCTTCGGGAGATGCGGTTACTTTGATTAGTTCGGCTATTGCGGGGTTGAATGCAGATGACATTGAGAGTTTTCAAATATTGAAAGACGGTTCGGCAACTTCTATTTACGGAGCGCGTGCAATGTCGGGTGTGATTGTTGTTACTACTAAGCAGGGTAAGGCAGGTACAAGTAGGTTGAGTTATACGGGTGAGTTTACTATGCGGATGAAGCCGTCTTACCGTAACTTTAACCTGATGAATTCTCAAGACCAAATGGGGATTTATAAAGAAATGCGTGATAAAGGTGATTTGAACTTTGCCAGCGTGTATCGTGCTTCCAATAGTGGTGTGTATGGGAAAATGTATCAGTTGAATAACTGGTATGACAAAACCAACGGAATGTATGGTCTTGCTCAAACTCCTGAAGCTCAGAATGCTTATCTGCGCGAAGCCGAATATAGAAATACCGATTGGTTCGACTTGCTTTTCAGTAATGCCATTATGATGAATCACTCCGTCAGTTATGCTACCGGTACGGAGAAATCCACTTCTTATGTCTCAGTAAGTGCCATGGTCGATCCCGGCTGGATGTTGCAAAATAAGGTGCAACGATACACGGCTAATTTGAATAATAGTTATAAGATAGTCAAAGACTTGTCGCTCAACGTGATTGCCAATGCTTCTTATCGTCAGCAGAAAGCTCCGGGAACATTGGGACAGAGTTCTGATGCAGCTTCCGGCACAGTGAGCCGTGGATTTGATATCAATCCTTATAGTTATGCTCTGAACACTTCCAGAACCCTTGATCCGAACGAGTATTATATGCGTAACTATTCTGATTTTAATATTTTCAACGAACTGAATGCCAACAATATCTCTTTGGACGTTATCGATTTGAAGTTTCAGGCGGAATTGAAATGGAAACTTTTCCGCAAACTGGAACTGAGCGCTTTAGGCGCCTTGAAGTATTCCGCCACATCACAAGAACACAAAATACGCGAAAACTCAAACCAGGCATTGGCATACCGGGCTATGGGAGATGGCACGATTATCAACCGTAACTCATGGCTGTATAAAGATCCGGATGATCCTTATGCACTTCCGGTGTCTATCTTGCCTAAGGGAGGTTTTTATAATACAGCGCAATATAAGATGCTGAGCTATGACTTCCGTGCTGCTGCTTCATATAATGATGTGTTTAATGATACGCATATTGTCAACGTTTATGCAGGTATGGAATCGAATGCTCAAAATCGTACGGCAAATAGCTTTGACGGCTGGGGGATGCAGTATGAAAACGGTGAAATTCCTTTCTTTGATTACCTTGCTTTCAAGAAACTGCGCGAGGGTAATACAAACTATTATGACCTTACTAATACCAAGAAACGTAACGTAGCTTTCTTCGGAACTGCCACTTACTCATATAAGGGACGGTATATCATTACAGGCACAGGTCGTTATGAAGGCTCCAACCGTTTGGGAAAGTCACGCTCTGCCCGCTGGTTGCCTACTTGGAATATTGCCGGTGCATGGAATATGCATGAAGAGGAGTTTTTCAAGAAACTAGAACCTGCTTTATCTCATTTTACATTGAAAGCCTCGTATAGTTTGACGGCTGATGTAGGTCCGAGTAATGTGTCAAACTCCAAGATTATTATTAACAGCTATACCCCTTGGCGTCCGTCGGCAAGTGTTTCTGAATCGGGATTACAGATTGTAGATCTTGAAAACAGTGATTTGACCTACGAAAAGAAGCATGAGATGAATATCGGTTTGGATATGGGATTTCTTGACAACCGTATCAATCTTGAAGCTGCGTGGTACAAACGTGATAATTATGATTTGATCGGTGCAATTACAACTCAAGGTGTCGGTGGATCGGTAGAACGTATGGCAAACGTAGCTTCTATGAAGTCCCATGGCTTTGAATTTACTCTCTCTACCCGCAATATCGAAAGCCGTAACTTCCAATGGTCTACCGATTTCATATTCGGATATAATAAGACGGAAGTAACCGATTTCAAGTCACGTTCGCGTGTATTCGACTTGATCTCCGGCGTTGGGTTTGCCCGTGAAGGTTATCCGGTGCGCGGTTTGTTTTCTATTCCGTTCGAAGGATTGGATTCGGATGGCTTTCCGATATTCAGTTTTAACGGAAAAACCGTAACGAAAGCAAACTATGGCAGTCTGAACCTGCAACAATCGACAGATGTGGATTTCCTTAAATATGAAGGTCCTACCGATCCGACTATAACAGGAAGTATTGGTAATATCTTTACCTATAAGAATTTCCGCTTAAATGTATTTGTCACTTACTCCGGTGGTAACAAAGTCCGCTTGGACCCGATGTTCCGTTCGTCGTATAGTGACTTGGATGCCACTCCGAAAGATTTCAAGAACCGTTGGGTGTTGCCGGGTGATGAAAAGGTGACGGACATCCCTGTAATGGCCAGTTCTTTTGAACGCAATCAATATGCGAACCTGAGTATTGCCTACAATTCGTATAACTATTCTACTGCACGCATTGCCAGTGGTGCTTTCGTCCGCTTGAAAGAGGTTTCTCTTTCTTATGATTTTCCGAAAGAATGGCTGAAGTCTACCCCTATCAGTAGTGTCGGATTGAAAATGCAGGGTACGAACCTTGCCCTGCTTTATGCAGACTCGAAATTGAATGGGCAGGACCCCGAATTCTTCCGTTCCGGTGGTGTGTCGGCACCTGTGCCCAAGCAGTTTACTTTGACATTGAAAGTTGGATTTTAAATAGTTGAAAGCGTATGAAAACAAGGAATAGAATAATATTATTGCTGGCACTCGCATTGACGTGCATGATTACTTCATGTGAAAGTTATCTGGATACCATGCCCGATCAGCGTACGGAATTGAACTCTGTGAGAAAAGTGAAAGATTTGCTGATGTCTGCCTATTCTACAGCTTCATCCATACAAATGGAAGAATTTATGTCGGACAACCGTATGGACAATGGAGAAAAATATGGTTTTCCTTCCAATATACTGATGCAGGGTTACTATTGGGAAGAAATGACCGATATCAATCAAGATACGCCAAGATATTTATGGAATGGATGTTATAGTGCGATTGCTGCTGCTAACCAGGCATTGCAGGCGATTGAAGAACTGGGAGATCCGGAGGAGGCGCAGCCTTATAAGGGGGAAGCGCTGATGTGCCGTGCCTATGGGCATTTTGCTTTAGCCAAAATATTCTGTATGGCTTATGGGGATGATGCAGATACTAATCTGGGAATACCCTATATCACTGCTCCCGAAACAAATGTCGGTGTACAATATGAACGTGGTACATTGGCAGAGACGTATGCCATGATTGATAAAGATATTGAAGAAGGATTACCGCTGATTAGTTCCGAGGCCTATGATATTCCCTTATATCACTTCAATCAGAATGCAGCCTATGCTTTTGCCGCACAATTCAATTTGTTTTATAATAAGTTCGACAAGGCGATTCGTTATGCTACGGAGGCTATTGGTGAGGACCCGTCATCTGTGTTGAGAAATATGGGAGGATATGCTCAATTTCCCAGTTCTATGGAATATACGCTGGCATACATTAGTAGCGACGAACCGGCTAATCTGATGTTACAGCAAACGATGTCATGGTGGGGGAGTAACTATAAATCGGCTTATCGCTACGGTCATAGCCGTGAGATTTGTGAGAAACAGACTATCTGGTCGAAGGGGCCTTATGGTAGTTTGAAAGTATATGAAACAGTCTTGGGATATGGTGACCAGTCTATTTTTGTTCCTAAAATGGACCAGTTTAAAGAGATTGCCAATGCCATTACAGGTAGTTATTATGGACGTCAGGTTGCGTTTGCTTTTACCACTGATAAGACATTGTTGAATCGTGCTGAGGCTTATGTGCTCTCTAAGCAATATGATAAGGCAGTGAACGATTTACAGTATTGGTATCGTATTAAGGCGGCTACTAAAGTACCCGACAAAGATGAACTGAATCTTTTTTATGAGACAGTAGATCCTACGACTAACGGTAAACCACTTGATCCCAAGTTTGCTCTGGAAGCAGGATTACAGACAAATTTGCTGAAAGCAGTCATTCATGCCCGTCGTATTGAGACGGTGCACGAAGGGGAAAGGTGGCAGGATATTAAGCGTTTCGGTATTGAGATTTCCCATAATATAGAGAACGAATCTCCTATTGTGCTGAAAGCTCACGACCTCCGTAAAGCTGTTCAAATTCCGGCGTCTGTCGTAGAGGCTGGTATGCAGCCTAATCCAAGATAGTTTAATGTTAGATAATAAAGAATTGATTATGAAAAATTGGTATATATATTTGCTTTGTATTCTGGTGAGCAGCAACTTCTTCGCCTGCCAGGACGATGACTTGGAAGACCAGAGTATTTTTGATGCATCAGAGAAAGAAAAGAGTGAGTTTGACCGCTGGTTACTCGAAAACTACGTCAATCCCTATAACATCGACTTTAAATACAGAATGGAACATATTGAATCCGATTATACGCATAATCTTGTACCTACGGACTTTTGGTTGAGTGTGAAATTGGCGAAGATAGTGAAACATTGCTGGCTGGAGGCCTATGATGAAGTGGGAGGTCTTGATTTTACACGTGCTTGTGCTCCGAAAGTTATTCATCTTATAGGTTCTGCTTCGTGGGATAAGGGGACGTATACACTGGGAACTGCCGAAGGCGGACTGAAAGTGACTTTGTATATGGGTAACTGGCTGGATTTGACGAATGTTGACCGCATGAATGAATATTACTTCAAGGTGATGCATCATGAGTTTGCCCACATTCTGCATCAGAAAAAAAATTATCCGGTAGATTATGATAAGATTAGTGCAGGTAATTATACACCTACCGGTTGGCAGAACCGTAAATTGGCAGAGGTCGCTCCTTTGGGATTTGTCACACCGTATGCCGGTAGTAAACCGAGTGAGGATATTGCTGAAGTGACAGCCTGTTTCCTGACTTATCCGGAAGCACAGTGGGAAAATGTTATGACTCTGGCTGGAGAAAAAGGTAAACCGATCATTGACCAAAAGCTGGCAATGGTGAAGAAGTATATGAAAGATTCCTGGCAAGTGGACCTTGATCTGCTTCGCAAAGTGATTGCACGTCGTACTAATGAGATTAGTGAACTGGATTTGGATCATATTTATTAAAACAAACGCTGAGAATATGAAAAAACTGATTTATACTTTACTGGCATTTGCCACTGTCTGCTTTTCGTGTGTGCAGGATGTAGATGATGTATACGATAAACCTGTTGCCCAGCGGGTAGAAGAAGCCGTTCAAGAATATCATGATTTGCTGGTAAGTTCCGAGCACGGGTGGTTAATGGAGTATTATCCGCATTCTTCGCAGATATATGGTGGTTTCAACTACATTATGAAGTTTAAAGGAGGGGATAAAGTGACTATTTCTACTGATGCTTTTGGGAAACCGGAGGAAACGGAAGAGAGCCTTTTTTCTATTAAGAAGGATATCGGACCGACCCTTAACTTTGACACTTATAATAGCTTGTTCCATTATTTCTCTGATTCGGATATATCCGGAGGAGCAGGAACGGGCAAAGGGTATGAGGGTGATTATGAATTTCTTTTGCGCTCGCATACTGAGAATGAGATTGTCCTTCGAGGGAAGAAAACGAAAAATATAATTCGTATGACCCGTCTGGCGGAAGATGCTACACCTTATCTGGCTGCTGCTATCCGAGTGGATGAAGAAATGAACCGTTTGGAAGGGGTATTGGGGTTCAGTGGCATGATGAATGGGAAAGAACTGGCTCTGCTTTATACGGATTCCCATACATTTAATGTGGTATATGACGGACAGGAAACGTCTACTTCTTTCATGCCGACGGCAACAGGAATACAGTTTTATCTTCCGGTGGAAGTTGGTGGCAAAGAGCTGCACCGCTTTACTTGGTCGGCTGCAAATGAAACACTGGTAGCTGAAAATGCTCCGGATGTTGTGTTGAAAGTGGATTATGATCCGGAATATATCATTTACGCGCAATATTTGGGTAAGTATACGATGAATTACCGACGTGGTGAGAATACTCCTGTATTGTCTCTGGAAATCGAGTTAGTGAAGAAAGAGGATATGAAAAGTTATACAATTAAAGGTATGTTGCCGATTGATCTGACAATGATTTATAATAAGGCAGAACGGCGTATGGAGCTCCTGAATCAGAAGTTGACGGACGGTAGTGAAGCTTATTTGAGCATTTGGATGGTGAATCCCGGAAGCCTGACGTATGGAGGAACTGATTTTGTGAATGGTATGTACGGCAAACTGAAAGAAGGTTCTGACAACGAATATGAGTTTGTAGACGACGGAAGGAAAGCTGATTTTGTAACTCGCGGTATGATTCTGTGGAGCAAGGCGGGTGAATATAAGGCTTATGCCGAATCTCGTTTTGCATTTATCACTCTTGTTAAACATGAATAAAAAAAGGAATGACTATGAGAAAAATATATTCTATATTACTTTGTGTGCTATGCTTGTCGGCTGTTGGTTGTAGTGATGATAAGGATACGGCGGATGTAGCATTAAAGGCGATAAGGTCGGATGTTAAGTTTTCTGCGGATGGTGGCACAGGAACTATTGAACTGTCAGGCGGTAAACAGGTAAGTGCCACCTCGGATGTCGCTTGGTGTAAGGTAGCCAGTGTGTCCGATCAGGAAGTCAGTTTGGTTGTTGAGGCTAATCTTTCTATATCCAGTCGTACCACAATGGTGGTCATACAATCCGGTGAAGATATATTGCAAGTTCCCGTGACCCAGTTGGGCGATACTTTTATTTGTGATGTAGAAGGTACAAAGGATTTTCTTATGCAAGGGGGTGAAGCTGTTTTCACTTTGCATACCCGGCGCGAATATAGCATTCAATCTACTGCCGAATGGCTGACTTATGAATTGAAAGGCGATCAGCTTCATGTGGTGGTTTCTCCTATGTTGGACGGTACGGATTATCGGGAAGGGACGTTGACCGTTCAGAGTGGGAAAAATGAATGGTCGGCGACTTGTGTTCAGCGAGGATTGTCCGGTACATATACTATGATGCATACCCGTAATGACGGAAAACGTTATACGGGTAGTTGTACCTTTACGGCAACAGATGAGAAGGGAGTGTATGATTTGATAGCAAAAGATGTTCCGCTCAATAATGGTGTACCTTTTAAAGCTGTATTGACTGACGGACGGCTGGTTATCAACTTTGATAATCAGTATTTGGGATTTATCTCTCCTAATTACATTTATCTCTGTGCGTATGATAAAGCGGCTAATGTATTAACTTGGGGAGGAAATATCACGTATGTTGCTGATTTGCAGTTTACAAAAGCAGGATTACCATTCTTTGAGTTTAAAGATGATGGAACATGGAAAGATCATAAAGTAGACGGATTTATGTACGGCATTTTTGATAAGAAATGGGAAAACGGAGGCCAGTTTGCCGGAAAAAGTTACGGGTATGCGGTTGATATTGTAATGGAACACCAATGAAACAAGTTATATGCTGGAATGTAGAATGACTTAATACTAAAGATACAGCGACATGAAAGATACTAGAATAAATAACATGTTTTGAATATATGTAAGCAAGCGAGCTTAGAGTAAGTCGGATCATAAATTCTTTGAAAGATGATTTAGCTTACATTAATTATGTAGAATAGCTGTCTTGTGATAAAGCAGCTATTCTTTTTTGTATATAGGCGTACGTAGTGAATATTCAATTGATGCTTCTTTTTCTTATAGATTATCTATATGTTTCTAAACTTATTTGATAATTGTTTCCACACGTCCGTTCTTGAAGAAAACATAAAAGGAGCTGGAGTACATCCACTGCACTTCTCCGTTTGATTCCAGAACCGTTTGCGGTTTGCCGAAAGCCAGGCGGCATTCATCCTCGGTCATACCTTTCACCGGTTTACCGATACTGATCTCGTTCCAATGGGTGATTGGTGAAAGTTGATGTGTGGCGATGAAGTCGAACATCCGGTTGAGCATTTGCGATTCCACCTGTACGAAATCATCCATTATCTCCTTGTGCGACGCTTTCTTCTCCGGTTGCAGTTTCTCCATGGCGGTGACTTTCTTCATTACAAGTACCGACGATTCTATCAGGACATCAGAGAGATAGTAGACCAGCTTGCCTTCCGCTACCCGGAAAATGGCTTTGCAATAATAGGTGTTGTTCTGCTTTGAATCTGCTTGCGAGGCGAGTACCAGGTCGCAACTGAAACTTTTGGCCGGTACGTTGGCTTCCGTTATTCCTTCACGTAGCTTCGGACAGACGTTCTCCACCGTCCACAATAGTGCGTTGGCGTAGATATGCTCATCGCTTGCCGGGCTGAAAGAAGTAAACCCGCTGACTACGTATTTGCTACCGTCGGCACTGACAGGATAAGTTTTCTTCTGTTCCGTAAACGTCTGCGCCATGGCGGGCAGTATTATCCCTATCAGTAGATAGATAATTGCAAGGAATCGTTGTTTGGTCATCATACTCCGTTGTTTTTAAGAAAAACAGCATTCACCCCTTCTCCCTGTTGAGAGAGAAAGACGTGAACGCTGGATATATGTGTAATTGAGGTTTGATTGTACTTCACTTAGAAAGCTACACCCAGACGAATCAGGACATTGCTGGTGTTACACTCCCATGTTTTGATAAAGCCGCGCTGATAAGTGAAATCCAGGTTGAAACGGTCGTACCATATACCGACACCGATATTCATGCCTGCATCCACCCGCTTCCAGTCTTCCCAGTCGCCCATGTTGACGCTTGTTTCTTCACTGTCTCCCTGATAGGATTCTTTTTCTTTAATCTTACCTACATAGTCGCAACTTACGTAAGCGCCGAGATGTGCGTCGACTGCCAGAGCATCCGTAATGTTGTATTTATATCCGAAAGTAAACGGAGAAACCTGTACGTTGTGGGCCATTAAGCTTAGGCTGTATTCGTAGTCGCTTTCGTTTTCTTCGACCTTCCAGCCGCGGGAACCGAGTCCGAACTCCATTCCCCAGTACGTACCTATACTCCCTAATGGCTTCTGGAAACCGTAAACAAAGTTGTAACCGAGTTTGCTGCCGGTGTCTTCCGCTCCGTCTCCGGTCATTTTCATGACATTCAATCCGCCACGCAGGAACCATTGTGTTTCAGAAGGCTGTTTCTGAGCGGATTTGATGCTGACACTTCTGGATGATACAATCTGTGCTTGCACGCCTGCACACAGTAAGAATGCGGCTGCCAATGATAATAGTTTTTTCATGTTGAAATTCTATTTGATTATTAATACTTGTTGTCTGTTTATTTGATAACGGTTGTTATTTGATGACGGCGGCTATCTTGTCTTTGTCGGCTGTTGTGAGAGTTTTTTCCATGCGGATCCATTCGTAGTCCGAGGCTTCTGCCGTCTTCCAGTTGATAAAGGTGGCCGGATAGCCGATGACGGTCACTTTATACCCGTTCCCGTCGTCATTGGTTTTGACGTTGAATGTGGCTGCCACTATCACGTCTGCATTATGTTTTTGCGAAGACATATAGATTGCATAGCTGCGGATGTTGACCAGGTCGCCATTCATCTCCTGTTCGGCTTGTTCTCTGGTGAGCGTCCATTCGTCTTTGATGCGTCCTTTCGATTTGTCTATCTGCAACTCCACGGTTAGCGGCTTTACATAAGCGTTTGAGGTGACATCCAGTAGACGTGCCTGTGTTTCCTGCATTCTTACATTTGTTTTCTGTGCGTACGCTCCGATTGCACCGATAAAGGTGAGGAAAATAACTAAAATCAGTTTTTTCGTTTTCATATCCCTTTGTGATTATATGTTAATATGCTTGCAAAGGTATGCGAAAGGACTATACCAGCAGGAGAAAACATAGTTCCAAGGAGGATACGGAATTGTATCCTATTTGGATACACCGGAGGAGCTGCCCGTACTGATGCTGTCGGATAAATCGTGGAAGAAGTCGTGGTTGAGGATGCAGGAGATGCGCCAGAGCAGGTGGATGTCGATATTCTCTTTCCGGAAGATCTTGTAGACGTTGGGACGTGTGCAGCATAGCTGACTGGCGAACCAGGTAACAGTACGTCCTTGTTCGTGAAGCGTGCGTTCGATAAGTTGTCCCGCATGAATCATGTCATTCTGCAAGTGTGCGTCCCCCGGATTCCCGTTGGAGGAACGGATTATTGTAATACCGGCGAGAATATATAAAAGAGGCGTGGGAATCTCACCTTCGTCCGTTCCGTGTTTCAAGGCCTTCGCAATGCCATATCATCAAGAACGAACAACGCAGAAAGCCCACGCCGATATGTACAACACCCGTAACCTCCCTTTGTTTTCTCAAAAAGAGGCACGGATGTATATAAATACACATCAGGAGGACGTCTTAGTTGCTATTCGTCATTCCGGTGGTCAAAGTTTGCGAAGTTCTGAAACACGAAAGACAAACGCTTGTAAACGTCTTCTCTATATACACGGCTCCCCCACCACCCGGAGGCTTTCTGCGGAAGAGTCCGTTGCAAATGTATAAAAAAATAAGTTTGGTGCGCCAATTATGATTAATAATCTTTTAATCACTCTCAGCAAATGACAGTCCAATTACCCCAATAGAGCCATCAGACTTTACACAAAATTCGTTCTATCCCGTTTAATTCTTCAGCAGTAAATTCCAACTGGTTTAAAGCCTGCAAATTGTCTGCCAGCTGATTCACTGAGCTCGCTCCTACTATGACCGATGTCATCCGTTCGTCTCTCAGCACCCATGCCAAAGCCATTTCTGCCAGCGTCTGTCCACGGTGACGGGCGATTTCATTCAATTGTCGGGCAGCCTCCACCTTTTCAGGCGTCACTTGCGAACGTTGCAGAAAAGTGGAAGGACGTGCCGCGCGTGAGCCTTCGGGGATGCCATTCAGATATTTATCCGTCAGTAATCCTTGCGCCAAAGGAGAAAAGGCGATAAAGCCGGAACCGTATTCGGCAGCCAAAGGAAGGCTTTCAGCCTCAACCGCACGGTCGAACATACTATAACGATACTGGCTGATAAGACAAGGAACGCCTGCTTTTGCCATCATTTCATAGGCAATCCTCGCTTGCTGAGGAGGATATTTTGAGATTCCGAGATACAGAGCTTTTCCTTGCTTTACAATATCAATCAACGTTTGAATGGTTTCTTCTACCGGAGTGACTCCGTCATAGCGATGACTATAGAAGATATCAAAATACTCCAGCCCTGTCCGGCGCAGACTCTGATCGATGCTTGCCATCAGGTTCTTGCGGGAGCCGCCATAAGGCCCCATCCACATATCATGGCCGGCTTTGGAGGAGATTATCATCTCATCCCGGTATCCCTGGAAGTTTTCTTTGAGAATCCGTCCGAAATTAGTTTCGGCACTTCCCGGCACAGGACCATAGTTATTAGCAAGATCGAAATGGGTGATGCCATGGTCGAAAGCATATTTAATCATGTCGGTCGCTACACTAAAGTTATCTACGCTACCGAAGTTATGCCACAATCCTAAAGAGATGAGAGGCAGTTGCAAGCCACTCTTGCCACAGTATTTATATTGCATGCGATCGTAGCGATCAGTAACCGGCTGATTATTCAATGGGTAATCCATAAGGTTCAATGTTTTTTCGTTATTGCAAAGAAAGAGAAAATATTTTAATAATGTTCCATCTTATTGCTAAATTCAAAGGTTGAAATCAAGGAACAACGTCCTTCAGTCTGCCAGTAAAGAAGACACATTCTGATCAAAAAAGACAGATGATGTCACTATACTGACAGTACGATGGACGGTCCTTGGAAAACCAATCATACAAACCCTAAAAAACTATTTCAACAAGTTCTCCTTGAACTCTATTTCTACAATACGCAATTCATGGCCGGTCTTGTCCCCATCCTTCGCTTTAAACAAATCCAGTTCATTGGCAACAGGGGCGGCAACTTCCACTATTTGTCCAAAGGCATCTCCTTCTTTGCTTGTACCTTTCAGCCGGATGGTAATTTCATTGGTCAGTACCGGTTTTACATCCAAGTGAACGTATCCCAGACTCTTATCCGTATCTCCGCTCCATATCAGTTCTTTGCCTGCATATATCTCCAGCGGATAACTGCGCATACGCCATCCGGTCAGTTTCATGCAGACTTCATCCACCCGTGCGGCACGTTCCAACTTATAGGTAATCCATGCGGTAGCTGCTTTCCCGTCATTCCGCCATTCGCTCAGTTCATTATCATCGAAACTGTTGACTGTACTCTCATTATTGGCTCCGGCAATGGCGGAAACGATACCAACATCCACTTTTGAGACCTTGTATGAAGGAGTCTGCGGAGTCTCGCCACGAGTCAGCCTGCCTTCCAGTTCATCACCGGGGATATAGTTACTCAAACCGTTTTTCACTTCGACAGGTGAGGAAGTAAGGCTGATTTCTGCCGGCTTCAATCCGTCGGCCTTCGCTGTGATACGGACGTTTCCGGCAGTAGTGAGCGAACGGATCAAAGCACGATTGATACCGCATTCTACCGGCAAGTCTTTTGAAAGGATATAATTATTTTCTCCTTGTGCGATGCCGCCACGCCATTCGGCAGGTCCTTCTACTTCAAAGTGTATCAAGTCATTTGCCAGCGGACAACGGTTGCCGTCTTTATCCATGACTTCTACCTGAAGCAGTACCATATCGGCACCATCCGCTTTCCATCCTTCGGGACTCTGGATGAAGCTCAATTGAATCTGTTCCGGCTTGCCGGCAGTCTGCAACTGAGTACGACAACATTCTTTTCCGTTTTCGTCGTATCCTACGGCCTCCAGTCTGCCCGGTACGAAAGCGATATCTTTGAAGGTATACAGAAAATGATAATCCCGTTCACCATTGCCCAAAGACTTACCATTCAGAAATAATTCTACTTTATCGGCGCTCGATACGACATATACCGGTTTCAGTACCGTATCATTATAATTCCAATGACCAACGATATAGATGCGGGGACATTCCGTATCTACCCAGCCGTCCCACATCACCTGATGTGCAAAGAAGGGATCTTTAGGAATACGCATGGCGTCAGTTACTCCGCTACGACGATAATTTTCTACTCCGCGATAGTGCGTATTGGTATCGGAGAAGATAATCTTCACGCCACCCGAACTTACACGGTCACCCGTTCCCGGACGTTCTCGCCAGTAATCGAACCAGCGAATAATATTTTCGATGGTAAAGGAATCCTGATTACGGTTGTAGACACGGGCATCCACTTTCTTCTGTACTTTGTTGGTAACGGTGGACTTATAAGAATTGCTGCCGTCTCCATCCTTGTGATAAGGATAGGAATAATCATCCCAGTATTTGCGCAATCCCTCGTCACGGCAATACTCCATTGCCCACATCGGATGATGCGCACTCTTATTGATATACAGCATTTCGCCGCCATATTCCGCCTCGCGGATGTCCAGCATTTCACGGGAACCGATTGCACGGCCGCCGTGAGGATCGTACAAATCACGTATCGCTTTCATCTCAATCATGTGTTCACGACTGATGGACTCATTGCCGCATTCATAAAATAAGATACTCGGATTATTACGGTTATAGATGATGGCGTCGCGCATCAATTCCGTACGCTGTTCCCACTGACGTCCTTCACAATCTTTTTCGGCATCTCCCGCCTGCATAGCCTGAATCAATCCTACACGGTCGCACGACTCGATATCCTGTTTCCACGGGGTGACATGCATCCAGCGCACGAGGTTCGCATTGCCCTCCACCATCAGATGATTGCTATAATCGCTCAGCCAGG
>ENA-OPEA01000836-OPEA01000836.1-human-gut-metagenome-genome-assembly--contig:-NODE-836-length-15442-cov-13.451550_pt1 | contig 15442 bp, 9 predicted proteins | sample MGYA00241623_ERZ501509 | MGnify/ENA primary metagenome ERZ501509 (study PRJEB25962, sample SAMEA2042571) | human gut metagenome | biome: human gut; feature: human-associated habitat; material: faeces... | reverse complement strand
GCAAAGATAGTGCAAGCCGAGGGCAAAAGCAAGTTTACTTGCATTTTGCCGAGGCGCCGCCTGTCTAAAACAAGGTTAAAGATAATGCAAGCCGGGGCGATGCCGGATCTATTTGGAAACGCCCGGGCATCAAAAAAGGCCCGTGTCGGGGACACGGGCCTTGAAGCAGCCGGATGAAGGCTTATTTCTTACGCGTCAGCACGATGTCGGACACACCGAGGCAGTAGCGCGCATAAGCGCCCTGCTTGGGATGCCACTGGAACAGCGACGGTGTCCAGGTTTTCTCGGCGATCACGGTCGACCCCACACGCAGTTCGTCGCCGGCGACCGTGACGGGAAGTTCGCATTCGCAATCGGAGAAAGCCTTGTCATCGGCACCGCCGAGCAGGTAGACCGGGCCAAGCTCATCGGTGGTGAACCAGCTCAGGACATTGAACTTGGTAGTAGCTTCGACGACGATCGATCCGTCCTCCAGGAGTTTGAGAAACCACTTGGGGCCGAAGCCTTCGAGAGCCCGGGCTACGGTAAAGCCCTCTTCGATCAGCTGTTCGTAGGTTCGGGCACTGCCCTCTTTCTCGAAGTCCCCGAGGCCAAGGCAGATGAGATAGTTCTCCTTGCGGTATTTCCGCGAGCCGACCTGTGCCATGATATCGACATCGAACGTCCACTCCTCGGTCTGGTAGAAGAAACCGCCCGCAGGGTCGATGCCCGTGGCGTATTTCACGGTCTGCTTGCCGGCCCATGAACCGACGAGTGCGTCGAACTCGGCCGACTGGATCATTCCGGAAGTATCCTCTGCGAGCGTGGTCACCTTGATCTGGGCTGCGTCGGATGCGGTATACTTCGAGTCGGTGGAGAGCGCCTTGACGGTGACCGTATACTCCGTTCCCGGATTCAGGCCGCTCAAACGGGCGGAAGTTTCGGATGTGGTCGCTTCAGCGCCGCCATCGAGCGAATAGGCATATACATTTGCATGCTCGACGGCCTGCCACGTCACTGTGAAAGCGGTCTCCTCGACCGAACTTTGGGCGAGGACGGGTGCGGCGAGCTGCGTCCCGTTGTTATTCCCGTTATCCCCGTCGTCACCGGAATCGGAATCGCTGCAAGCGGTAAAACCCAGCAACAGGGAAGCACACATTAAAATTCTGCTGATCTTTTTCATTGTCGTTCGTATTTATCGGTTTTGAAATTCTTACGTGATTTTTATTCGGCCTTTTCGGTCTTCTGTGTCTTCTCGATCCAGAAATCGGAGCCGCTCTTGCTGATCCCCAGCACGCAGACCGAATAGGAGGTTCCGGCGGCCAGTCCGGTCTTACGGATGGTCTGCGGCCCGGTATACTCGCCCTTGGTGGGCATCACCTCCTTCTTGAATGCCTCCAGTCCCCCGGCCATCAATACCTCCATAGCCAACGAAGAGGTCTTTGTGACATGGACGTAATATTTCTCGATGGCGGCATCGGGCGTACAGACGACATCAAACCCGTCGGACGCGACATTCTCGAACGTTACCGTCACTTCGCCCGACGCATCGGGAAGGGTCGTGGCAGGAGCCGATACGAGGACGGTCGTGAGCAGGTCGCCCGGGGCGTACCACCCTACTGCGTAGACGACATAGTCGGTTTCGGGTTTCAGCCCGGTAAATTCGAAGGGGTGGTCACCCTGTACGAGTTGTGCGGCAAGATACTCCTCGAAGCTGACGCCCGCAATCAGGGCCGAAGCGCTGAGCTTGCGGCGCACCGACCCGATAAATTCCTCCGTCGAAGCGTATTTGTCGAAGTCGGACTTCAGGGCATAACCGCAATAGTAGGTTCGCGTCTTGCTTTTGGGAGATACGGATACGGAAATGCTGTTCATCCCGGTCTCGACAGCCGAAAGCGTAAAGGGATTCTGTTCCATGGCGGCGACCGTCAGCTCGGCGAATTCGGAGTCGAGGAACTGCACTTGTCCGGAAACGGCTTTCACACGCACGGTAGCCGGCATACCGGATTCCAGCCCGGTCACGACTGCCGACAGCCCCGTAACGGTCAGCTCCTCGCCGCCATCGACCGTATATACATAGGATGCCGCATCGGGAACGGCTTTCCACACGACCGTCGCGGAATTCTCCGTGGCGTCGCCCGCCGAGAGGACAGGAGCCGCCAGTTGCGTGGCCGGCAGGGTTGTCAGGGTGATTTGGGCGAATTCCGAATCCAGGTACTGCTCCTGCCCCGCGACAGCCTTTACCTTGACAGTATAGCTGCGACCGGGCTCCAGTCCGTCGAAGCGCACCGAAGGCTGTGTTACGGTCGTCTCGGCGCCACCGTCGAGCGTACAGGCGTAGGACGCGGCGTTCTCCACGGCATCCCAGGTCACGGCGACCGATACCTGCGTTACGGCGTCTTCCGCCAGGACGGGTGCGGGCAAAGCAACGGGATCCACGGGTTTTTCGTCATCCGAGCAACCCGCCATAACAGCCCCGAGCACAAAAAAAGCTGAGAAAAGTAGTTTTTTCTTCATAGCTGAAAATGTTTAGAAAAATTTGCTGCAAAAGTTCATTAACCTACTGATTCAAAGTCCATACAGCCCGAAAAAGATTGCCAGAAAAGGCTGTATGAACGAACGAATCGGTTTTTGTAAATATCGCTACGAATCGTCCATAAAGTTCTCATACCACGCCAAAAAGGCGAACAAGGCCGATAATCGGGAAAAACAAGGCGATAAAAGGGAATGACAGAATGTGACATTTTTTTACTATTTTTGCCTGCAACGTCACCCCTTCTTCATACATACGAAAACACATGGGCTATCTCGAACAGGCTGTGCGTTCACGGTGGGCCGTCCCGATGACGGCTTTCCTGATCCAACTGAGCCAATACTGGAATACGCTGGTAACGGTCACCTGGTGGTCGAAACGGGCGACCGTATCGGTCGTCTGGTTCTGCGTCCTGTGGCTGGCGACCATCCTGCTGCTGGAAATATTCCTGAACAGGCGGTTCCCATTCCCGGTACGTTGCCTGCTGGGCACGCTCGTCATCGCGGGAGTTATCCTCACGGCCATGCTGGTCATCTCGCTGCAGTCCGAAAAACCGTGGCTCACACTGGGATACGACGAAGTCGGGTATCTGATCATCACGTATACGATATGCCTGCTGATCGGCAGCATCGTACTGATGATCAACAAGGAACGCCGGCATGAAAAAGAGATCGAGATGCTCCGGATAGAGAACCTCAGCAGCCAGTACAACGCCATTGCCAACCAGGTAAGCCCCCACTTCTTTTTCAACGCACTGAGCAACCTCTCGTCGCTCGTACGCGGCGACAAGAAACAGGAAAGCCTTGAATACATCGGCAACCTGTCGGGCATATTCCGGTACATCATCCGCTTCAAGGAGTCGTCGCTGACGACCCTGGGCGAGGAACTGAATTTCATAAATTCGTACAAGCAACTGATGGACGTACGCTTCGCCGAAAGCTACACCTGCGAGGTCGACATTCCGCAGCAGGCGCTGAACATGCGCATGCCCAGCCTTTCGCTGCTGCCGCTGTTCGAAAATATCGTCAAACACAACGTCATCGACAGCGAGCACCACATGCGGATCACGATCTCGTTCAACGACAATAACGAACTGGTGATCGCCAATCCGGTCTATCCGAAGCTCACGCCGCCCGAATCGAACGGCATCGGGTTGACCAACCTGAGCAACAGGTACAGGCTGCTGCTGGGTAAGGAAATACGCATCGAGAAAACCGAGGGGGGGGGTGGTGACGGGATGTTCCGGGTGTTCCTGCCGATGGTCAAGATGAACATAAAGCATACGCGATGAGGGTACTGATCATAGAAGACGAAATGGGGGCCCTCGACGACCTGAGGAGCATCCTCGCGGAATCGGCCCCGGACATCCGGATAGCAGGCACGACGGAGAGTGTCATGCAAAGCGTCGCATGGCTGGAAAAGAACCCCGTCCCGGATCTGATTTTCATGGACATCCATCTGTCCGACGGTTCGGCTTTCGAGATATTCAAGCGGACGGCCGTCGAGGCGCCCGTGATCTTCACGACCGCCTACGACGAGTACGCCATCCATGCCTTCAGGGTCAACGCCGTGGACTATCTGCTCAAACCGCTCGCCATCGACGAGGTGAAACGCGCACTGGAAAAATACCGGCGGCTCAGCCGGCCGCAGGTACTCCCGGATATCGAGAAGTTGTATGAAATGATTTCCTGCCAGCGGACGAATTCCCGCAGGAACATCCTGGTGGCCTACAAGGACAAACTGCTGCCGATCCCGACGGAGAAAATCGCCTTTTTCTATTCGACCAAGGAGACATCGAGGGTATACCTCGCCGATGGCAGCAACTATGCCTACAACAGGACGCTGGAGAGCATCTGCGACGACATGGATCCCCGGGCATTCTGCCGGGTCAACAAACAATACGTCGTCGCCAGGGAGCACATCACGAGCATCGTCGTATGGTCGAACAGCCGCCTGCTGGTTTCGATGGATACCGAGACGCCCGAGCCCGTATTCCTGAGCAAGAACCGGGCTGCGGAGTTCAAAAAATGGATCACGGGATAAGTCCCGTCCCGGAAAAAACATTTACAGGCGTGCGAGGTATCCGTAGCGCACCAAATCCTCTTCGCCGCGGGTGAGGTAGGTCTGGCCGTCTGCCAGCACGTAGAGGCGGTCGGCGATATCCGTCACATGGCGGTGCATATGGTCGGTCACGAGAATGCCTTTCGAGGATTTTTCCTGCCGGATCAACTCCTTGAGCGTCGACACATGCAGCGGGGCGACCTGCGAAAAAGGTTCGTCGAGCATGACGAATTGCGTCGGACTGCGCAGGATCAGGTAGGATTCCAGAATACGCCGCTCGCCGCCCGACAGGGCACGGATCTTCGTACCGCACAGTTTGCCGAACAACGGGAACCATGCCAGCAGGTCGTCCCACGGCAACCCAAAATCGCGCAGTGCCCGGTCGACGGTCAGCCAGCCCGGGATAAATCCTTGCTGCGCGAGGTAGCGCACCTCGTCGGCCCGAAAACGGTCATGCCACACCCCGTCGATGCGCATCGACCGGAAATCCGCCCGCAGCGAACCGCACAGTATCTTCATCAGACAGCTCTTGCCGCACCCGTTGCGGCCGAGCACTGCCGTAACGCCGCCCGTTTCAACGGCGAGGTACACTCCCGAAAGGATGCGCCGGTCGCCGAACGACAACTCCACGGAGTCGATCTCGAGGATATGTTTCTCAGAGGGGTTCATAAAGGAAGGCGGCCGTCAGTTTCAATAACACATAACACAGGATAAAGTCCACGCCGCAACTCACGCCCAGCAGTTCGCGGCGCCGCACGCCGAGGTTGCGGTAGTAGAAAAACTCGTCACCGTAACGCTGGACGATCCAGACATAGAGATAAAGCGGATAGACCGCCGCCTTGCCCAACAAGCACCACGGGACGATTGTCGGGCCGTGGTTCGAGACCACCCATGCCAACCCGATGCTCACGGCCATGCAAAAAAAGAACATGGCCGAATAATAAAAGCGGAGTATGAGCAGCAATTTCCGGATCATCGTCCAAATATACGAAAAAAGCGGGTGGAATACAGACCACCCGCTTTTTATTCGGCGTAAACGCCAAGTCGGTATCTCCGCAAGAGAACCCGCTGCGGGCAGGAAAGCCGGCGACGGCGTTACAGCGCCAGCGGCTCGCAGGGAAGCCCCCAGGCCTCGGCGACGGGCCGGTAGACCACTTTGCCCTGCACGATGTTGAGCCCCAGTTCCAGTTCGCGGCTCTCCTTGCAGGCACGGCGCCAGCCCTTGTCGGCGAGCTGGACGACGTAGGGAAGCGTGGCGTTGGTGAGCGCAAGCGTCGAGGAATAGGGCACGGCGCCGGGAATGTTGGCCACGCAATAATGGAGGATACCGTCGACATAGTAAACGGGGTCTTCGTGCGTCGTGGGACGCGAGGTCTCGAAGCAGCCGCCCTGGTCGATGGCCACGTCGACCATCACCGAGCCGGGCTCCATCTCCCGGAGCATGTCGCGCGTAACGAGCTTCGGGGCCTTGGCGCCGGGGATCAGCACCGAGCCGATCACCAGGTCGGCATGTTTGAGCTCTTCGCGGATATTGTATTCCGAAGACATCAGGGTCTTGACGTTCTTGGGCATCACGTCGGCCAGGTAGGTGAGGCGTTGCAGCGAAATGTCGCAGATCGTCACGTCGGCCCCCGTCCCGGCAGCCGTACGCGCCGCGGCCGTACCGACCACACCGGCGCCGATGACGAAGACCCTGGCGGGCTTCACCCCCGGTACGCCGCCCAGCAGCTTGCCTTTGCCGCCGCGGGGTTTTTCGAGGAAATAGCGCCCTTCCTGCGTGGACATACGGCCTGCGACCTCGGACATAGGGATCAGCAGCGGCAGCGAACGGTCGGCACGCTCGACAGTTTCGTAGGCACAGCATACCGCCCCGCTGTCGATCATGGCGCGGGTAAGGGGTTCGCTGCTGGCGAAATGGAAAAACGTGAAGACCAGCTGGTCTTTGCGGATCAGCTTGTACTCGGGGGCGATGGGCTCCTTGACCTTGACGATCATTTCGGCACGGGCATAGACATCCCCGATCGTGGGAAGGATCTCCGCCCCTACCGCCGTATAGGCCTCGTCGGCAAAACCGCTGTTCACACCGGCCGTAGCCTGCACATAAACCGTGTGGCCCCGCTTGACGAGCTCCTGGGCGCCTGCGGGGGTAAGGGCAACGCGATTCTCGTTGTTCTTGATCTCTTTGGGAATACCGATAATCATAAGGCTTGAAGTTTTTAGGTTTTTTTGCCTTTTAATTTACGGATTTTATCCGGAACAGCAAAAAAATCCGGCGATTTTTCGCTTGCGGATCAAAATTTATAAGAGACTGTAAGGTAGAACGAACGCGGATAGGCATAGGTATAGCGCGTGGCGTGGGGTGCGAAATAGAGGGCGTCGCCCGAACGGATACGCCGGACGCGCAGCGACTCGTAACCGCTGTAAACCGTATCGGCATCGCCCAGCAGGTTGCGCAGCATGAGCGAAGCGGTCAGCCGCGAACGGCCAAAATAGAAGGATTTGAAAAGCGAGGCGTCGAGCGTGGAGGCATCTCCGAGACGCTCCTGGTGCGTAAAGGCATCGAACGCCTCCTGTGTAATGCCGCCCTGCCGCGCGATGCGCGCCGTACGGCGCAGGGGCGCAGGCTCGACGTAACGCAGCCCCGCATATCCCGCCGAGGCGCGGAAACCCCATCCCCGGGGGCCGAAATATGAGAGTTCGGCGCAAGCCGTAAGCTGGGGTGCGGCACCGAGCGTACAACCGCCCATGTGGCTTTCGGCACGGGTGTCGACGGCCGAATTGTCGACGTCGGAGATGACCGTGACGCGCGGGTTACGGATATATTTGTACCGCCCGGCCGAAGCGGCGAGCGAAAGGCTCCAGCGGTATGCCAGGCGGAGGTCGGCAGCGGCCTCCACGCCGCAGGCCATGCGTCCGATGCCCGTAACGGCCATGTCGCTGTAAACACCCGCCATGTCGTCGTAATAACGGCGGGACTGGATGCCGTCGAGCGTGGCGACGGCGAAGGCCGTAATGCGGAGCGAAAGCCGTTCGCCGGTACGGGTGAAATTGAGCTCGGCGGCGTAGAAACGCCCGGCAGCGGGGTCGTCGACCGTACGGTTATTATACAACGGCTGGTAGAACAGGTCGGCGGCATCGGGCACCGCAGCCCCGGCTGCAGCCGATGCTTCGAGGTAGCTGCGGGGCGAGAAAGCCCACCCCACCAGTGCCTTGACCGTATAGGGCGTAAACCCCATCCGCCGCGAGCGCCCGAGGGACTGTGTCCCGGGGAAGAGCTCTTTCTCATAATACCCGCGGCGCAGCACGACGGCATCGCCCAGCGCGAGGGCGACGTCGGCACGAAGGCGGTCGGAACGGTACTCGGCCGACAGGCGGACGGTGGCCTCGCGCGTCGAAAGCGCATAGTCGTAGCCGAAACGGTCGCCCTCGCGGACGGTGCGGCCGGGATGGCGCAGGTCGTTTTGCAGGAGGTTGCCGTAGGTGTCGTCGTCCACGAGGTACTGGTCGATGTCGGTGATATGATCCGCCCCCAGCAGGTCGCGCATCTGTTTGTAGCTGCGCGTGCGGGCATGGCGGTAGGAAAAGCCGTAGCGGAGTGTCAGCCGCTCGTCCGGCGCGGTCGTAAAGAGGGCGTCGAAACCGAGGTTGCGGATACGTTCGGCGCGGTCTTCGAGCGTATAGACGGCATGTCCGCCCGCCATGCGGTTGCGGGCGATCAGCTCGTCCCAGCAGACCTGCGTATAGCGCGCGTCGTTCGACCGCCATGCCAGTTCGGTTTCCCGGTCGCCCGTATAGCCGGGCAGGTAACGGTAATTGTCGGGCATGGGCGTACGGGCGTCGTACCACCCCAGGGCGCTGTATTTCCGCACCCCGTATTCGGCCCCGGCAGCCATGTCGAGCCAGGTCGCGGGCGACAGCCGCACGCAGTACGTAGCGGCGGCCAGCGGCACGAGCTCGCGCCGCACGCGCGAATTGCGGACTTTGCCGTCCTGGAAACCCCAGGCCGGATTGTAGAGGTTGTCGCCCGTAAGGCGGAAAGCCTCTTCGACCGAAGAGAGGCGTGTGCCCCGTACCGACGGTGGGACGATAAGGAGGAAAGCCAGCGTATGGCCCTCGCCGAAATGCCTGGCGGCACGGAATCCCGCCGTCAGGGCATTCGTGAAGACGCCTTCGACGTGCATGTCGCGCCCCGTGCGGGCCTCGACGGCGGCAGCGACATCCCAGCCGTGGCCCGCAGGCCGCGCAAAGGCAAGTTTCGCCCCGGCCAGGTAGTTGCGGTCGGTGAAACTGACGGAGGCATGGCAGGAGGGTTCGGCCAGCGCCCCGGGGAACCGGAAGGTACGCACGCCGCCGGCACCGCCGATGGCCTCGGGCAATGCCGCGATCCCGGCACGGCGCTCTTCCCGAGCCCCGAGCAGCCGCAGCGAACCGAAATAGCGGGACGAAATCCCCAACCCGGAAAAGGAGGCCGCCTCCGAGGAGTAATGCTGCCCGCGGCGGCCGAGCGCGATGTAGGGCAGATTGAAGGCCGAAATGCTGCCGTAGAGGTCGGGCATGGTCTGGATTGCCCGGTAGAAAAGCGAGGAGTCGGTAAGCACGATGGGCGTACGCTGCTCATAACCCGTGCCATAGGGATAGTATTCGTCGTCGGGGAGCTGGGCCGCAGCTCCGCACACGACGAACAGGAAAACCACGGTAAGAGCGTATTTGCGGAGCATGCACAGGGACTTTTCAGAATACAAATATAACTATTTTAAACATGTTTTAAATAGCAACAATAAAAACCGCTGAATTTCGTCCTTTATGGCAGTTGTGCCGGCAGAAAATATTTTTTGATTTTTCAGAATCAAATAATAATATGATATACAAACTATTACGCGCACATAAGCACGGGGGGGGGCTAACACCGTCCGCAAATTTGGAAAATCGGAAAACAAACCTCATATTTGTGAACTCTCAACAATCTCAAAGCGTCCTGACATGCAAAAAGCCCTCGCTCTCCTGCTGTCGGCAGCCATGCTGCTGTGTCTGCATCCGGCTGCCGCGCAACAACCCAACACCCTGACCGGGACGGTCACCGATTCGGCTTCCGGCAAAGCCGTCGGCTATGCCACCGTCTCGCTCCAGCGCGACTCGGTCACGGTCGTGAACGCCGTAGCCGCCAATTCGGACGGCCGCTTCTCGCTCAAAGCCCCCGAAACGGGCGACTACCAGCTCTGCATCACGATGGTAGGCTACACGCCCTACAAACAGGCCGTGGAAGTGCCCGCATCGGGCAAGGCGCTCGGCAAGATCGCCATCACGCAGGGTGTCGAGGTCGGCGACGTGGTGATCGAAGTCCAGAAACCGCTCGTAATGGCCGACGCCGAGAAGACCACCTACTCGGTCGAGGACGACCCGCAGGCTTCGACGAGCACGCTCGACGAGATCATCCGCAAGGTTCCGCAGCTCTCGCTCGACGGCGACGGCAACGTCCTGCTCAACGGACAGAGCAATTACAAGATATTGCTCAACGGGCGCAATTCGGCAACGATGAGCAACAATTTCAAGGATGTGATCCAGAGCATGCCCGCCTCGCAGATCAGCCGCATAGAGGTCATCACCAACCCCTCGACCAAGTACGAAGCCGAAGGCGTGGGCGGCATCATCAACCTCATCACCCAACGCAAGAAGCAGTTCCACGGATACAACGGCAGCGTCGGCGCGAGCGTCACGGTGTTGGAGAACCCGGCCTACAACGGCAACGCCAGCCTCTCGATCCAGGCCGGGAAGTTCGCGGCGAGCATCATGGGCTATGCAGGCTACTACGACGGGGGCCGTACCCCCTCGGAATCGGAGTCGTGGCAGGAAAATTACGACTCGGAGAACCGCTACAACCGCAGTTACTCCGAAAACAAGGGCAGTTCGCGTTACGGCAACGTCGGACTGGACATGAGCTACCAGCCCGACACGCTCAACCTGATCACGCTCAACGGATGGCTGTGGCTCGGGCGCAGCCGCTACAAATCGCTAGGTACGAACGCGATCCTCGACCCCGAAATGAACCCGCTGCTGGAATACGGCAGCCGCAGCATCCAGAAATGGAACTACATGGGCGGCAGCGTCTCGCTCAATTACGAACACACCTTCGGCAAGGAGGGGCATACGCTGACCATATCGGATGAAGTCGAGATCGACCCGGACAAAGGCCATACAGACCGGATATACAACGACGGATACAATTACAGGGCGTTGCAGGATGCGGACAACCGCATGACGGGCAACACCGTGCAGGTCGACTACGCCAACCCGCTGTCGGAGCACCACAAGATCGAGGCGGGGCTGAAACACATCTATCGCAACAGCACCTCCGACACCGACAACAAGCAGAGCGACGAATACGGCACATTCCCGATTGAAAAAATAAAATTCACGGGCATGGATTACCGCCAGCACGTGCTGGGTATCTACGCCGGATACGGATTCACCTACACCAAATGGTCGGGACGCCTCGGTGCGCGCATGGAACGGACATGGAACGACGCCCAGGTGGAGGAGACCGCCAAAGGCACCTACTCGTTTTCGAACCGCCAGTTCAACGTGGTGCCCTACCTGAGCCTGACATTCATCCCCAAGGTGAGCCACAACATTTCGCTCTCCTACACGCAGCGGCTCCAGCGCCCGGGCATCTACATGCTTTCGCCGGCCGAGGACGACACCGACCCCACGCGGCTGTCGTACGGCAACCCGGGACTGGAAGCGGCCGTATACCACACGATCAACCTCCAGTACGGCCACTATGCCGCAAAATGGAGCATGACCTTCGCACTCAACACCTTCCTGTCGAACAACAACATGTCGTCATACTCCTTCTCGGACGGGGACGGCATCACCAACACCACCTACAGCAACGACGTCCGTTCGCGCAGCTACGGATTCAACGGTTCGTTCTCGTACCGCCCGTCGGAGAAGGTCAACCTCTCGCTGAGCTACAACGGCAGGTATTCGCAGAACGATTTCGACGCCATGGACATCCACACCGACCAGTTCACGTTCAGCCAGAACCTCAACCTCGACTTCGCGCTCTGGAAGGAGGCGCGGCTTATGCTGGGCGAGAACTATTCGACGGGGTATGCGTGGCTCGGCGGCAAATCGGAAAGCTACTACTACTATTACATGGGCATTAAACAGCAGTTCCTCAAGAAGAAGCTCGACCTGAGCATCATGTGCAACAACCCCTTCGAGAAATACCGCAGGAACAGGAGCACCTCGGACACGCCGACCTTCGGCGGCTGGAGCGAATACAGGTATGCGTGCCGCAGCCTCTATTTCCGCGTCAGCTACCGCTTCGGCAAACAGAACGTCGGGGTGAAACGCACTGCCAAGTCGATCCGCAACGACGACATGAGCAGCGGCGCACAGGGCGGTGGCGGCGGAAGCACCGGCGGCGCACAGGGCGGAGGAGGGATGTAATCCCCCGCCGGCGATCCTGCCGATACGCCGGGCGCCGGCATCACCGCGTGGGCCATCATCGCAGGAGTCATCGCGGAAATCATTCCAGGAATCATCGCGGCATTTACGCGGCATTTACGCGGCCGTCTTTCCCCTGCTGCAAGGGACGACACGCATACGGCTTCCGGGCGCGGCATCCATATCGACGAAAAGGGACTGCCGCACAAGCAGCCGGAAACAGAAACCACCCCTGCCGGAGTTTGTTCCGGCGGGGGTGAAATCGTAAAATCGGACTTGCCGGACAGCCCCTCTGTTATTTGCAGCCTGCCGTGCAGCGCCCTGCCGGGAACACCCGGAGCGGTCAACGGTCGCCCGATCCATGCGGATGGGGGCCCGGATCATCGACCGCACGGATTTCATAGCATGGCAAAAATATTGAATAAAATGATTGTTTTATTCCTATTTTTTCATTATATTATGAACAATATAAAACACATGCTTCACAATCCTTCATTAATCCTTTAAATTTACCGCCATGAAAAAACTTTTTTTACTCCGGAAAAGCCTGTTCATAGCTTTTGCGGCAGCGACCTGCGGACTCTTTTCTATAATAGGATGTGCAGCGCAAAAACCGGCAGCCGGACGGCAAGGCGAAGCGACCGGAGGGGGGATCCGCCACGCACAAGCGTCGAAAGCGCTGGAAAAGGGGCGGTTCGTGATCGAGGCGAATGAATTTTACCTGCCGGAGGACAAATCCCCGGTCAAGTCATCCACGGGCAACTACATATCCATGGAGGGCAAACGGGGCGTTATCAGTTTCACCCCCGACCTCTTCCCGAAAACACCGCTGGGCAACCTGACCATAACGGACGACACGGCGGAAATAACGCTGGAAAAGCGGAAAAAGAACGGAGACATACAGTTCTGCATGAGGATGACCGGGCCGGCGAATTCCCAGGACAGGAAGGTACTAATAACGCTGTACAAGGACACGGACAAATGCCATGTACAGGTTTCGAACGAACTTCTGGCATATCCCGTGGTCAAGTTCACGGGAGTGGTAAGGCCAGCGGGAGAATAACCGCGGCACCATCCGGACAACGGCAACGGCCCCGCAAAGACGGGGCCGTTATCGTGAACCGTGCATCCGGAAACCGTGCATCCGTGGCGGGATTTGCCGCGTTCGCGGGCGGGTCAGACGGTTTTGAGCACTTCGAGCAGCAAATCCCAGAACTTGGGAACCGTGGCGATTTCGAGCCTCTCGTCGGGCGAATGCACGCCGCGCAACGTCGGGCCGAAGGAAACCATCTCCAGTTCGGGGTATTTCTCGAGGAACAGGCCGCATTCCAATCCGGCATGGATCGCACGCACCTTGGGCTCCGTACCGAACAGGCGTTCGTAGGCTCCGACGGTCTTTTCGAGCAGTACGGACTGCGGGTTGGGCGCCCAGCCCGGATAACCGTCGGAATGGGCGACGTCGGCACCGGCCAGGGCGAATACCGATTCGACCATCTGCATGACATAGGTCTTGGCGCTCTCGACCGACGACCGCTGCGACGAGGTGACGACGATGCGGTTGTCGCCCTCGAATTTCACCGAAGCGAGGTTGGTCGAAGTCTCGACCAGCCCCGGCATGGCGAACGACATGGCGATCACGCCGTTGGGAACGCCCACCAGCGAGTAGACCAGCCCGAACTGCGTCCGGGCATCGAGCACCTGGTCGACCTCGGGCATCTCGTTGAGCGTAATCTTGAAATTGGGCTCGCGGAAACGGAATTCGGCTTTCAGGTCGGCGGCAAAGAGGTCGTAGCGTTTGACGAACTCGGACTTGAACCGTGTCGGGACGCCGAAGATGGCGTACGCCTCGCGCGGGATCGCATTGCGCAGGTTGCCGCCGTTGAAATAGCTCAGCTTCAGTTCGAACGACTGCATGCCGTCCCACAAGAGGCGTGCGACGGTCTTGTTGGAATTGACGCGTCCCTTGTCGATGTCGTCGCCCGAGTGCCCGCCCTGCAGGTCGGAGACGTCGACGCGGAAGAAGGAGTAGTTCTTCGGCGCCTCCTCCATCGCATACCGGAACGTGGCGATGGTGTCGATGCCGCCGGCACAGCCGATGAAGATCTCGCCCTCGTCCTCCGAGTCGAGGTTGATGAGGTATTTGCCCGTGAGCATCTCCTCGCCCAGTTCGAAAGCCCCCGTAAGGCCGGTCTCCTCGTCGACCGTAAAGAGCGCCTCGACGGGCCCGTGCTGCACCGCGGGGTCGATCATGACGGCCAGTGCGGCAGCCATGCCGATGCCGCAGTCGGCACCCAGCGTCGTACCTTCGGCCCTGACCCACCCGCCGTCAATGTGCGTGCGGATCGGGTCGTTGTCGAAATCGAACTCCACGTCGGAGTTCTTCTCGCAGACCATGTCCATGTGGGACTGGAGGATAACCGCCGGGCGATCCTCGAAGCCCGGCGTGGCGGGTTTGCGCATCACCACGTTGCCGATGGCATCCTTCTTATACTCGATGTTGTGCTTCCGGGCGAAATCGACCAGGAATTCGATGATCTTGCCCTCCTTCTTCGAGGGGCGCGGAACCCGTGTGATGGCATCGAACTGCTCCCACACGATCCGGGGTTCAAGGTTTACTATTTCAGACATAATCTCCTAATATAATTTACAGGCACATCGCCGGGTTGCCGCCGGCCGTAACGCCGGGCGTACGTCCCTCGATTTCCGCCCATTCCATGACAATATTTACAACGGCAGAAAGACGCTCCGAGGATGGGGTATCTACAAGAATTCTTCCGGCCGAAGATTTTCAAATACAAATATACGAAAAACAGCGTAATTCACGGTATCCCGCGTCCGGTTTTTTGCATTTCCGGCTGGCTGCGACGGCCGAAAATTTGCTTTTGCCCCCCGCTTCCACTATCTTTACGGGAAAATACGGAACTCTATGACGGATTTCAGGATAGGACACGGATACGACGTACACGCGCTGGCCGACGGGCTGCCCCTGGTGCTGGGCGGGATCGAAATTCCGCACACGAAAGGATTCGTGGCGCATTCGGACGGCGACGTGGCGATACACGCCGTATGCGACGCACTGCTGGGCGCCGCAGCGCTGGGCGACATCGGGATGCACTTCCCCGACACGTCGGATGACTTCAAGGGCATCGACTCGAAAATACTGCTCCGAAGGGTTGCGGCGCTGCTGCGCGAAAAAGGATATGAGATCGGGAATGTCGATTGTACGATCCGGATGCAACGGCCCAAATTGCGGCCGCATATCGACGCCATGCGCACCGCGATGGCCGGTGCAATGGGCGTAGGCGATGACCGGGTATCGGTCAAAGCTACGACCACAGAGCATCTCGGTTTCGAGGGGCGCGAAGAGGGGGTTTCCGTCTCCGCCGTGGCACTGATATACAAAATGCAGGCCAAACCGGG
>ENA-OPEA01000816-OPEA01000816.1-human-gut-metagenome-genome-assembly--contig:-NODE-816-length-15615-cov-2.660090_pt1 | contig 15615 bp, 7 predicted proteins | sample MGYA00241623_ERZ501509 | MGnify/ENA primary metagenome ERZ501509 (study PRJEB25962, sample SAMEA2042571) | human gut metagenome | biome: human gut; feature: human-associated habitat; material: faeces... | reverse complement strand
GTACTACTCGATGTTACATCGCCCGACACATTCTCGGCATGGGCATTACGCACGATCGTATTGTTGATTAACTGCGATGTCGAACCGGATTCGGCATAATAGGCCGAGCCCGTCGATGCCGTATTGTTGTAAATCACCGTATTGACGATGAGCGACTTCCCGCCTTCCCGCAGATAGACCGCACCTCCCGATTTACCGGGAGCCTCGTTCCCGCCCAATATAGAACCATAGATCTCTATATCGCTGGCATACACGGCTCCTCCCCCGAAATCGGCCGTATTGAGCAACAATTGGCAATTGCGCAAAGCAATCGGAGCCAAAGCACATAAAGCCCCGCCTCCATGATCGGTACACGACGAGTTACCTTTTACCATCTTTATTCCATCGAGTACAACCCTGCGAGTAGCCTCCGAGTCTTCATAATAAGCCACATGCGAATTACCGGAACCGCCGCCTATATCGCCCGAAAGAATCGTTTCATTGGCGTACTCGAAATCTTCGAGCAAGCCGTTCCCGTTCCAATCTTGACGAGGTCGCTCGCTCAAAAATGCCTCCCCTTCGTAATACTGGTCCGATGAAGGCATAGCCTGAGTTTCTTCTTCCGTAACGATATTAATATCCAACTCCGAAACCGTATTCTCCGACTGATTCTTATTGTCTATCGTTATATCGCTAATTTCCACGGTATATGCAGCTTTTCCACCGGAATAAGGATGAACAGAGACGAGCGAAAGCATATCGCCATTGGACAATGTATTTTCCTCATCAGTAATCTCTACGGAGGAAGTGCCGTCATATACCAATCCGGTCTTTAAATCCACCGTCAGTTTGTACTCTCCATTACTAACTCTTCCATTTATAAGCAAAGACTTTCTTACACCGGCTGTCGAATATAACTGTATACGCAACCTGCCGTCCTCGTTCCCTTTACTCAAATCGGTAAAACGTATCGTTGCATGCAAATACCGATTACTCGGGTTTGTTCTTTCGTATTTCACCGCCTGTGGAAAACGGAAGTAGGCTCCCAATTGGTCATTATAATAAGTATACTCTTGCCAAAAATACCTCCTGTACCTCTCGTTTGTTAATACGACACCATCGTTCCCCGAAACTGTAATAGATGCCCTATTAGGACTTGGACAATAATGCATACCGTATGCTCCTGCCGAATTTCCGGCAGCATAATAATCGGAGACATTGGAAGAATATGTATTCAATTTTTCCGCTTGCGAAAGATTATTCAAGCTCACCGAGGCATCATAAGGAACACCCGTAGAAGTCTGATGAAGAATATCGGTATCGAGAATTTCCGTCGATACCGTCGTGGAATTCTTGCGATTATCGATCGTAGCGCTATACAACTTTACACCGGCCGGTAATCCCGAGACGCGAACAGCCTCGATGACCGGAGCTGTCGCCCAATCGGTATTTCCGATAGCCAGATATCGCAAATCGTAAATATACTCGGTAGTGCTGTCGGTAGCGATGACCGGCAATTCCAGCTCATGAGGGAGTTGGAAGCCATTGACCGTCACAACAGGAGATGACGGTGACTTCTCATCGGTCGTGAAATGCAAGAACCACGAAGAGGGTTCGTCCTCCAATGCCTTTACCTCTGGATAAAAGGTAATCTCTCCATCACCGCCCAATGTATAGGAATAGTCTCCTTTGTTCCATACACCGGTGGCATCGACACGCTTCGAGGGTTCCACTTTAAACGATTCTATCCAACTCTCGTAATAAGGCAAGTTACTGCCCCGGAATCCTCCGTATATCGATGAATATCTGTTAAGAATAAAAGAAGTTCCCCAATTATCCTCTTTCACCGAAGTTTTCGGGTTATACGTTCCCTTCGAGACCCATATCTCGCACCGGCGAGTATCCTTATTCGGATCGTGTTCGAAATTGGCCTCATTCCCGAAATAATCGAGAGCTTGCTGTATATCGCCCAAAGCGTTTCGCCAACTGCGGCCGTTCGCCAACCCCTGTGCCGTTTGCGACACATACAACCGGTAGATTCCGTCTGCCCCCTTTTCGGCTTCGGTATCTCCCGCAGGGTCGATAACAAATATCCCGTCATAAGCAAAAGCTCCTATCTCGAAATAATCCCTCAAAGAAGAATCCTCTTTATAAAAACGATTCGTTCCGAGCAAATCGAGTCGAGAAACATGCAATGCCTCCATGAGCGGAGAGCCCGGCTGCTCGGCTCCGATACCGGCACGAATCAACGCCGATACACGTTTCAAAGTAAAATCGAGGTTATCGGGGTCGGTAAAACCGGGAGCATTCAAGCCCACTATGGTCGATGTATTCTCATTCGTACTCGTCAACGCCATGTTTCCGAAACCCACGACTTTGATACCTTCGACCGCACAATGATTAAAGATATAGTTTTGATACCGCACGCCCGTAAAGGTCGTATCGACCTGCTGGGACATGTTTCCGTATATATTTTTTCCGTTACCGGAATCGTTCATCCAGAATACAGAATTGATGATAATCGGCTTCACGCCTATCGATATACCACCACCGGAGCCATTGTTCACAGTCGTGTTATCGACCACCGTACAATTTACGACCATCGAAGAGTCGTCGGCATAAATACCTCCGCCATTGGCTCCCACGTTATTATAAACTATCGAACCGGTAATCCGGCCGCCCGGAGCTAAGTAAACTCCTCCGCCCTTATCGGAAGCAGCACAGTTGAAAACGGCACAATTCTGCAACAATCCGTTCGACGTAACCTTAACACCGCCACCCGACTGCCACTCTTCGTCAGACGGGTGATTGGCATTTCCATAAACGATATAAACACCGTTGAGCAAAGCTATTTCGGGGTTGGGATCATCGTAATAAGCTGCGCCCTCGGCAGGCATCGTGGCGTTGTCTTTATGCTGCTTCATGCCGAACGTTACGACACGATAGGCGCTTTCTTCTGTCGAACTGCCGATCATACCGTTGAAAAAAGTTCTGTTCAAACGCATATTACGTCCTTCCACGGTCTCATCGTCAGAGATTCCCGCAAACCCTCCATACACCTCTATCCCTGCCGGAATAATAAACGAAGCGGTACGAGGCTGATCGGGAAGAACGACATCGGTAGGATAATAAGTGCCTTTCGCAACCCTCACTTGAATACGAGTAATATCTCTATATCGACCCGATACGTACGTCTCCTTATTGTGAATAATATAACCTGCCCAGTTGAGAGCTTTTTGCAATTTCGCTTCGCAAGCGGCATTCGCCCACGACGAACCGTCTACCGTACCGTTAGCCGCCTTCGTCACATAAATGACTCCCACCTGTTCTCCGTCGATAGTCTTGATAGCGGGCATAATCGGCTCGCTTTGGTCTATTTCGTATGCCCCTATATCGATAGAACAGTCTTTAAAACGGTCTGTATAGTCCATATCGGTCTCGGGTAATTTAATCCCTTCGGGACTATTATTCCCGGCATTGATACAGGGTGAAGTGCCCTGTAAACGATAGTCGTTATTTTCTTTATTTCCCGACGAACGATCCACGAATTGCGGAACTTGATTGATAATGTTGTCTTGCGTCAAGTTAGCGCCAGAGACTCCCGATATAGAACCCGAGGGATAACAACAATGCGAAGTTCTCAACACTACATTGCTATGAGCCTGTACCTGAGACGAGCCCGAATTATTATAAATAATGGTATTGTAAATATTGGCCGCACCATCGGCAAACCAATAACCGCAATAAATGGCTGCACCGCTACCGGAGTTGTCGGCAATCGTATTGTTATAAAAATCGGCTACTTCAATATAAACGGCCTGACCGTTGGAATTACCGCCAGATACGGAATTACCGTCAAATACGCAATTGTACAACAGTCACAGGAAGAAGGGGCGGCCCAGGCCTTGCACCCGCCGTATTGTTCTCCGTAATCGCTCCCCAATGCAGGCATATCGTTATTGAAAAACGAACAATTGGAAAATGTTCCGTCGTTACAAAATGCACCTCCGCCGCGACTACGGGATGCTACATTATAATTGTTTCGGATAATACAGTTTTCGAGCCGTCCATTTTTCCGCAAGGCTACCCCTGCACCGCCATCTTTTCCGTGACGTATTCGAGTTCGACCGTTTTGTATTATAAATCCGTCCCATATAGTCTCGATAACAAATGGATTCAACGCCACATTATTAGTCTCGGTCGAAGCCTGTCCCTGCGAACCCGCTTCCAAACGACCTCCGTCCTCATAATACGGGAAGGGTTGGGTAAGTACCCTACGAACTTTATTCGCATTGTCGTACCGACTGTTCAATTCATAGAACTGACTCGTCGATCCACCGGCATCCATATCGAAATAAGGAGCATACCCATCAAGCGAAGTAACAGCATTCGCCTCGGCGGTAGTCATCGTCTGTATAATCGTATTGTAGATGCGGGGATTACGCTCGTCCTTCCCCGGTGTTCCTATCTCGGGAAATCCGCCGTACACCTGTACGGCATCCCGCATAAAGAATCCCCGCCGACTCGTATATTCCCCTTTGGCTACCCACACTTCGACCAAAGCCGTCGTATCGACACCAACAGGTATTTGTACCGATGCGCTACGACCGTTCGTTTGATTGTATGTATAATCTGTATAATTCAATGTCTCATAAGCGATCCGACCGCTTCCGTCCTTTTTCAACGATGCCTTGTATGCCTCGTTGACAGCATACTGCAAACCGGTAATATAGTCGGTAGCATCGCGGCTGTCGTATTCGATTTGATCATAAGGCAGACCGTCGTCGAATCCATACCACGCATTTCCATTGATAGCGTTCGCCCACGAAGAACCGTCTTCCGTACCGAAATAAGAGGTTTGAGGAGAAGAGGCCGTACCGGTAGGCCCGCTACGCACGTAAAGAACCGAACCGACAGGATTCAGACAAGTAGCCTCATAAGCTCCTATATCGGGGGCTCCACCCACAGCGAAATTATGCCCCGTAATATCGGCATCAAGAACCAAATCCGGATCATCAACTATACTTTCGTCACCTGCAATCACCAACGGAGATTTACAAGTAGGTTCGAATCGAGCCGGACCTCCCAATGGCGTATCGTATCCGCTCGATATAGCCCCCACATTCCGAGTAGAATTGACGAACGACGGGTACATAGGATCACCCTGAACGATGCTCAACTGCATGTTTTCACTCCATAGATTCCACTCCTCTGGTGCATATTGGATAGCATTGTTACGAATATCGAGCATAGTGGCCGACCCCGTAATTTGTACATCTTCGGGAGCGATAGTCCCGGTCGAAGTATTTCCCCACAAAACCGAGTTATAAAGTCTCAGCTGCCCATTCATCGCACAGATGCCCGGGGCATTGTTATGTATAATCGTGCAGTGATTGAGACGAGCATCGTTTTCGAGGGTTATCGCCGAATAAAAGGATTCGCTCGCCAATCCCGTATTGGTATTATTATTCACCACCGTATTGGTCATTACCAATTTTTTCGTCGTACCCAACATAACGATTCCGGCTCCGTTCGTTGCGACATTATTCTCGATCATGCAATTGCGGATATACAATGTGCCATATTCGTGCAGCACACCGCCCCCTGTCTTGATAACCGAAGAACCGGTCGATGCATTTCCGTTGACGATATGAAACCCGTCGAGAATGGCTTCTCCGTCGTCAGACATAGTCACCACATGATAAAGGTTCCCTCCGGCCAACGTACCGTCGAACACCGTACGGAAATCCACCGGATTACGCATCGGTTCGGCGACATCGCTCCCTGTCGGGACAAACGTCCGTCCGGGAACCGTAGAGCCTTCCGTACCTCTCAATTTGGAATTGAAACCGCCATACAAGGAAACGCCTCCCCGCAAAACGACCGACGAAGTGCGACGGTCACTGCCGATAGCTTTCCATACCGGATTTATCGTCCCCTCCTTCACCCATATCTCACGAGGGCAACCGGGATATTCGGTGTCCGGGAGTTCCGCCAAATATTCGATGGCCGAGTTCCCCGATATAATCGGAGATTCCCAAGACTCGCCCGAAAGATCCGTATCGACCGACGGGTCGACAAAAATAACCAGTTTCTTTACACCGTTATCTTCTATGACGCTATATTGCAAAGACGGACGATCGGAAGCGAAAGCTCCTAAGACACGAGGCTCGACGAACGCTTTGCTGAGAATATCGGTCATCGCGACATAAAACTGTGTTTTCACCGGAGCATATCTGACATACGGAGCCTCGGATTGGCTGCCTCCTTTTCTTTGTAGGGCAGAAAATTCGGACGGAACCCAACGCTGTACGTCATAAATAGTTCGCAACGCATTGTCGAGCGTTTGAGTGCCTTCGACATCGGCAGCTGTCGTCTGGTACACGCCGGCCTCATTGTTGATAACGTCGACATTGCCGACTCTCACATTGGTAAAATCGGGGAAACTGGAATCATAAGCGATAGAAGAACGTCCTTTTGAATTTTGATCGGACAAGGCATACGTTTTTTGAGTCACGGTATTCACGCCCCAAATCGTATTGGAAAGATTTTGCAGCGCCGTATTATAAACCTGTATCGAAGCCGGCACATTCGACTCGGCCGTCTTTCCGTTTTTTCCGTAAAATTGCCGAGTATGTTCGAGGGTCGCATTTCCCCAAAGAACCGAATTATAGACTATGCCATATCCATCGACGATCATACCGCCCGAATTCCCTTCTTGGTCGGAAGCCACCGCCGAACAATAGTTCTTAACCACCGTAGAGGAAGAAAGCCCTCCCAACTTATCGAAATAGACCGCTCCCGCATCGGACGAAGAGGTATTGTTGGAAACGAGCGTGTTCACCAAGACGCCCCGGTACATATCGTCTAACGATTCTTCGTATGCAGGATTGTTATACTCCGCCTCATCGACATACACACCGCCGCCCACGCGAGCCGTATTGTTGGTTATTACCGTTCTGAAAACGGTTCCGTTCCCCAATATGTACACGCCGCCGCCCAATCCGTTGCGCACCTGCACTCCGGGCGAAGCATTGCGAAAGACCATGCTGTTCACCAACATTCCGCCGTTATTCATCATCACCCCGCCACCGCGAGTCAAGGCAAAGTTTTGATAAATGATACAATTCGACACGACTCCGTTCTCGGTCAAATAGATTCCACCGCCCATACGGGTCGATTCTCCGCGCTCGCCATAGTCGGCGCAACCGCCCGTAACCACGACACCGTCGAGAGTCGTCTCCACGGGAAGCGGCTTTGCCGTAACGGCTTCGTACTTCGTGGTTCTTTCGTTAAATCCCTCGGAAGCGAACCATACCACATGGTAGGAGTTGCGCCCGTAATATTGCTCCCATTTCTTCTCTCCGGCATTCCAACGCCAACCTTTCTGCGAATCGTCGTTCCGGTCGACATCTCCGCTGAATATCGTACGATTGGCAAACGCCCATTGAACATCGAGATGGTCCGGGTCGCGGGGACGAGTCGTACTGTTGTTTATCCCTTCGTCGCCGGTTTGTCCCCGGAATCCTCCGTAAACCGAGATACCGCTACGCATGATGAAAGAACGATGCCTTTCCGTACGGCCCCTTATACCCGACTCATCGGTAAATGCTGCCGTGGGGTAATACGTTCCACCGGCGACCCACACCTCTCCCACTACATTCCGGGCATATAGTTGATCGATCGCCATCTGCACATCTTGCACGGCCAAACGCCATGTACTTCCGTCCCGGACTTCACCGTCGGCAAGAGGCGGTTCGTCGGGCGAAAGCTGACGAACATACAATATATTTCTGCCCGAAACCGGCTGATATTGATAAGCTCCTATATCCAGCGTCTTACTGACTATCCTCGGCTTCCCGGCAATGTCGTAAGAAACATCGGTCCCGTAATACGTGTTCAACGTCGTCATCCAAGAACCCTCGGCTTTCGACAGGAGCACAGAATTTTGACGCAACAAAAACGAAACGCCCAAATCGGCATACACAGGCTCCAATATAGCCCCTATCTGAGTCGTAGGATTGATAAAATTGGGCACAGAACCCGTATGGTCATTATAAGGCAACAACGAAATATTATCGTTGCCTTTCGTTTCGTCCCAATCGACGATCGCACAATTCGAGACACGGTCGACAAGAGCATCGAATCCCTTCAATCCCGCATGGTTCAACGGGTTGATACTCCATATAACCGAGTTGGATACGCTGATCGAAGAACCCGCCACATCGGTATCGGCCGGACGACCTATACCATACAACTGGTTGTTGACAATCGTATTATTGACAATCGAGGTCTCATCGTATACACAAATACCGCCCCCGTTATTATTGTAAACGACATTGTCGAAAACGACTCCTGCTTCGGAATAGATACCGCCTCCATATCCGAACCCGTCGCGACGGAATGCCGAATTGGATACCAACACCGAGTTATAGACAAAACACGGTTGGGAGTCCGAACCGCTATTCTTATGCATATAAACGGCTCCTCCTTTCGAGGCAAAATTAAAATAGAACAGGCATCGCTGTATGCCGCAACCGATACCGTCGAGCGATACACCTCCGCCGCGCCCCGAATTACCGTCTCCATCGGCAGAGCCCCCGACAATAGTTATCCCGTCGAGCATCACGTCCACACTCGACGGATCGAAAGTAACTACCGTATGGAGATTGTCTGTCCGGGTGGCATTCTGGGTCGGGTCGAGCGAAGAGAACATGTTATCCGTACCGACTACATCGTTTCTCAATCGGTCGCCCGATAAAATAGTCTGGTTCTTCAACGCCCACGGCTCCTGCCGGTCGCCCGAATAGACATTGCCGTATTCTCTCTCTTCGAGACTGTTCTCCCCCTCATAGACCAAAGCTCCTAAATCGTCGAACACTTGCCCGCGAAAACCGCCGTAAACAACGACCTGATTTCCTTTCAAGACAAACGAGGCACTCTGTTCATCGCCGGGAAGGAGTGGTTCGGTCGGGACATAAGTACCCGCCGCAATCCATATCTGCAATGTAGAGTTAATAGCATTCCATGTATCGGTAGAACGAAGAATCATTTGCAAATCGGAACCCTTAGCAGCATTCGCCCACGAAGAACCGTCGAACGTACCGGCTCCTTCGGGGGAAACATATATGCGTCGCAAATTGAAGGCCGGTTGAGCCGGCTGGATATTCGACTGAGCCTCTACCGGTAAGCTCGTCAGCGACAACAGAAACAATAGCAGCAATCCCGCCGAATATCCCATGCGTTTCGACACATCGGAAACACGGCCTGCAAAATCAATAATTTCTCTATTTCTTCCGTTCAACATAACCTATAATTCCTTTTCTATATCGAAGCTGTCCATCGATAATTATATTCCGTTTGCGTAAATCCCACCACATCGAACCGCAGCAAATAATACGGCGCAACCGCCAAGTCCTCGGGGGTATCGACGTGTATGTTATAAGTAGTCATCTTTACATAAGTGTCTGCATATACGCTCTGCACGACCAGCTCTATATCGAGCGTACCGCTATCGTAGAGATAACAGTCGTATCGCCCGTTAATCCATGCCGATTGACCCGGTCCCGAACTACCGGTAAGGCTGACCACGTGATCGACGACGGGGTCATTCGACCTCACGGCAAAGAATTTTCCCTCTTTGGGTACATTTTTCAACTTCAATGAAACGACTTTCGCCGACGTACAGTCCCCATGTTCTTTCTGTCCGGCTGGCTTGGCATTGTAATTGGATATAGCCGTCCCTATATTGTACATAATATCGACCTTAGAAGCCACCAGCCCGGCATCGATAACTCCCGAATGCTTCATTTGAACCAATTCGAGGTCAAGCAAAGTACCGGCATATAAATCGCGCGAAGGCGTGGCGATCGTCGTCAACGCCATCACCTCGTCTTCCGTCGACAGGGCATCCCATTCGTAGTGACTGCCGGCATTGACGATAGCATAAAACGAGGCGGTGCACTTCGGCACGTCTATGGCTTGAAACTCATAATAGGCCGTGCTTTCGGGCAGCTCTATATAATAATGTTCCATGTAAGCGGCAGCGCCGTTTTTAGGCTCTACATACATGAACAGGTTGATATTTTCGATGGCATCAGGCATCTCCGGCGATGTCCCGGGGTCTCCCGGAAGCCCCACCGCTCTCGAAATTTCCCGGCCGGTGTATATACTCAACGTCACGCTCGCCGTCTCCTGCGGTTCCGACGGACTGCCGGGCTGCAACGAGTTCTCGCCTCCACAGCCGCCGAGCAACCATGTAGCGAACAAAAGTGCCATTATCGCATATCTCTGTTTCAACATCAAAGCTCCTATTCGATTAAACCTATATTCGACAATCTGCCCGCATGCGGGAATATTATATATCCACATCGATATCTCCTCCCGGCTTCCAGTCGATAGTCACCGCCACAGTCGCCTGCACATTGTGACCGATATCTATACTGCCGTCGTCCCTCACCACACCGTATATTTCTATACACTCTCCGGCGGGAAGCGGCTCGGTCAGATTGATCGTATTTCGTGTTATTTTATCTCCTATGGTAACGTAAACATCGGTATTCCAGATAGCATTTTCTTCCGATGGGTTACGATTCAAAGACTTCGCTCCTGCTTTCGCCTCATTCCTCGACGGGAACGAAACAGCTTCGAAAAGCGCCAGTCCGTTTTCATCTTTCCCCGCTTCATTCATCTGTACGACAACGGGGCGGTCGTACTCATAAAGACTGTCGTTACACAAAAAACCGGTTGCGGTTTCATTGATATATCCCTCTACCCGTTTTACCGGGACGACGGGATCGGTTCCATAACTGAGGTGTAACCTCGTCTTGGAAATACAAGGCGTCAAAACTACCTCGATAAACTGATTTCTGTCCGCTATCGTAAATCGTTCCCTCCCGACATACAGTTCCGAAACATGCGAAGATACCGTATCGGCCGCCGACTCATAAGACAATTTATAACGATCGGACGCGACACCGAGGTCGGAACATTTCACACAACTCGCCTGCGAAATATTGGCAATGGCAAAATGGTGATAATCGTTTGCAGGCAGGGTAATAGCTTAGATATTGTTCGTCGGCGTTCGTTCCCGCTCTACATACTCATGATAAGCGAGCGATTTGTTACCGTCATAAAAATGCATATTGAGATTCTCCATTCTACCCGAAAATGCCTGTGTATGGGTAGACAGTTCTATTCTATATCTGACGGTGAAATTGTTGCAATCGGACATGTTGTCGTCGATGCAACCGCTCGATAACGGCAGCAATGCGAAAAAGATTCCTCCGACAACCCATCTTTGCCAATCACCTGTTTTCATTTTCTCGATATTTATTTTTTGAGGAAATATCTCCGGCGAATCGAAACGCTCCCGATTCACCGGAGACAAATTTTACAGTTTAACTATTTTTTTCGAAATCAATCGCCGATAGGTACATCGATAACCAAACCGGCTTTCCAGTCTATATCGACAGCCAATGCCAATTCCAAACGCGGGTTAATCAGGTCGGGAACCGTATTGTAGGCTTTTGCCAACGAATTGATAGACAAGTTCGCCGTCGTATTGTAATCCTGCTGGAATACGCGAACGACTTCACTCTTACTGTTGTCCTTCTTATAAGTCAGCTTTCCTACCAAGTAGAACGTTCCGCCTTCGGGAACCAAATTGCCGTCTAAACCGTAGAATTGAGGACCGTCATTCAAGACCTCCAAAGCAATATTGGGTGTATGTCCCAAATCTTCTGCATTACCGGTAGAACAATCGGCCGTCTCGGGCAATAAGCTGTATATAAATGGAGTCATACCAGCAAAATCGGGAGTAGCGGCTTTCGTCAATTCGTAATCATTGGTATTCATTCTGTTGTCATATACAATCTTGGAATAAGTGTCGGCAGCAGAAGGATGCATTTCCCAATCCAGTTTATCGGGCAGACCACCAATCAATATACCTTTTACAACAAAATTATGGTTGGCCAAAGTCACCTTAGTATTTTTACCGGCCGGAACTGTACCATCGGCCGATTTGAATGCAGCTTTCACATCGAGACGTGCCACACCGTAATTGATCGTTTTGTTCAAAGCAATCTTCGTCGTCGCTACCGTAATCGGCGTACGAGCTCCGTTATAAACACCATTATTCCAATTAGTAAATGTCGGAAGAGTCGAATAAGCTACCGGATAGGCATTGGTCCAATAATACAAAGAAGAAGGATAGCTGTATGCCTTCGAAGAACCGCTCGTAACAATACCCGAACCGCCGGGGCCGTTCTCATCGAACACGATAATACCGTTATCCAATTTATACGCTCCTTTCGGAAGATTGGCGGGGAAATCTTTGTAAGCATCTTTTGCCAACTCTGTCGCCATATTATCGACCGATGTCTTTGCCGTATTGGCTGCTGGCGTAGAGTATTTCGTATGTAATTCGTTCAACCCGTCCGAAAGATACTGTAAAGCCAATTTCAGATTTTCCAAAGAAGCGCTATTGAACGAAAAGTAACCATTCTGCAACTCTGTTGCCTTATTCTTCTCCTCACCATCTGTCAAACTACCGACATAAGTAGCCAATGCATCCGTAACATTCGTTTTCCACGCCTCTATCAAAGCGGCTGCGGTAGAATAGGAACCACCGGTATAAGTACCTTCGGTAATATTCTTCAAAGTAAACGCTATGTCGGCAGGAGTCAAAGAGGTAACCGAAGCATCGGGTGTCATCTCCAAAACACCTTTGTAAGCAGCGTCATGCTTGGCTTTACCGTAAAAAAGAAAAGCGATGTCGCCGGAAGGAATAGTTACGTCGGTAAACGTTTTTACAAAATTCTTGGCCTCACCATTCGTGATTTCAGCACCTGTCAACTGGGTAGCACCGGCCAATACCGAATTGGCTCCTACATAATCGCCGCTCAAATTTGAAAAAGGCATTAACCTCAAACTTTCTATACCCAAGAAATTGTCGTTGCCTTGAACATCGTCGCTGGTAGCACGGGATACCGGCGAAGGAATAGCGAACGAGAAACTCGTCTTGACAGCATCTCTTTCCCCCACAGGAGTCTCTCCCCCCGGAATAACCTCTTCGTTGGAACAAGACGACAGAACTGCGGCAGCAGCAAGGAACATAGTCCCGGCTTTTGTCCATTTTGTTTTCATTGTTTTCATCTTCGTAATTGTTTTTGTTAAAAGATTAATAATCGTTTTCTATATTTTCCAAGTTTTGAATAGCTACTTTGTCACCCATAGCGGCTGCCTGCTTGAACAAGTCCAATGCCGTCGCTTTATCGCCCAAACGATAATAGGCTGTCGCGAGAGTGTTCAAACAGCGTTTGTCTTCCCGTATGGGTCGAAGCAAAGAGACAGCCCCGTCGAAATCGCCCTCGGCAATCATACCTTGTGCTTGGTTGATCTTTATAGCGTTGTAATCCGGCTCCGAAGTATAATAAACCCTCATGTATCCCGAATTACGTTGGTCGGAGAATACCGAGCGCAACAGTTCTTTGAAAGGCTCTCCACCGTCCAACCGGCGCAACAACCACTCCCGACGGCCGAGATCGGCCGTATGGTCGATAATATCGAGCATCTTGTCCCGGCAATCGAATGTGCTTTCTTCCACCCGATCGCGCAATTCGCCCCATGCCTCGCCCCCGTTGGCTACCTCGTAGAGGCTATCCGGCAATTCGAGATAACTGTTTACATACTCCTTCAAGACCTCGGCGCGAGCGCCTGCCAAACGGGTATTCCGGCCGAGAGGACCCTCGGGCGAAGCAAACCCGACAATCAATATCTTCCCGACATCGGAACGGTCGTCGGCATAGATCTGCCTCAATATATCGACGATTCTACCGAGCGTCACATCGTTGTTTCGGTAATCGCGACGTAAGTCGGACTTATCGAGAGGGAAATAGACTTTCAATGCTCCCCGATCCCTCCACACAGTCATCGAATCGGAATAGGGTTCGTACTCTGCCATCGGGAACAAAACCTTTTCGACCTCGGCCAACCGTTCCGCCACACTCGGTATCAATGCCACCGGCTGTACCGAAGGAACATAAGGAGGACGCAGTTTCACATCGGAACAAAGGAAGATGCCCGGCAAAGGTTCGACCTTGCAACACCCCTCGCGCTCACATAACAGGCTGAGATCGACAGGGGCTCTACCCATCCATTTTTCATAAGGCAGCACGCAATCGTATTGCAACTCGCTGCCATCGACGGTCTGATAAAAAGGAGCTTCATACGTTTTCCCCGAAAGCACGGCTTCCCGGCGGCGTAACTTTTGTTTACGCTTGCCTATAATCTCTATTTCGTCGAGAGCCAAAGAATCCACACCGTTCTCGATAACGGGAATAAGCCTTTGTACATAATCGGAAGCAACTGTTCCCGACGGAACCAAAATTTTGAAACTTACCCGAATACTATCTCCCGAACGGTGTATCGAAGCATTCTCGACCTTCACCTCGGCCCCGGCAAAAAATATAGCCCAGACAAAAACCGGCAGAAACACTATATATCTTTTCATCGCTCTCATTTCAGTATATAGATTATAGAAATCGCGGCTTCGGTAGGAGCAAGATAGCCTTTATGGCCGTCGCCTATTTTACGCCCGCAAGTACGACACTGGTAATAATCGAACGTATAAATCGGCTATATTTTTAGCGTGTTTTCCCCGATGAATTTTATTGTTTGTAAAGGCTTACAATACAAATAAATTTCAAAGTTTTTATTAATAATATAAAAATCAATCTGTTAAAATAAAATATAGTCATCGTATTTGTATTGTAATAATTCTAAAATATTGTAACTTTGTCACCGTATTTCAAATGGTAGTAATGGGGAAGCGGGGCAATAACAAATGATGCAAAATCTGTTATTGCCTAAAAATTAGAAGGTTATTATAATTGATAAAAAATATATGGGGCGAATAAAACGATTTGAGTTATAAAAAATATATTTTGTACTAATCCTCACATAATTAGACAAATAGATGAAGAGAATCCTAAATATAATTATAATAATATTATTATCGGCTATTTGTTTGACCGGTACGGCGCAAAAGATAGCGGTAAAGAGTAATCTCCTCGGTTGGGCTACCGCCACACCGACGTTGGGAGCGGAAATAGGATTGGACGATCGTTGGACGTTGAATACTCATATCTACTATAATCCATTCACTTTCAGGGATAACCGAAAATGGAAGCATATCCGCGTACAACCCGAAGTGCGTTATTGGCTCTGTCAAAAGTTCAACGGGCATTTCTTCGGGCTTCATGTATTATACACCCATTTCAATGCCGGACAAGTTCCGCTTCCTTTCGGAATTTTTCCCGATGTTAAAAAATATCGTTATCAAGGCAACACTTACGGAGCCGGGTTATCTTACGGTTATCAATGGATTTTAACACCTCGGTGGAGTATCGAGGGAAGTATCGGTGTAGGATACAAGTATAATACGTTGGTTTAAACCTAATAAATATATCTATTTATTTACATTTAGAAATATTATTTAACCATTCAAATATCATTATACAATCTACATTTATTGGGTTAAATAGGGATCTTCACATATTCTAAAAATAAAAAAAATTTGCCTACAAAAACAGAGGGATCTTAACCAAAAGGGATATATCGAGTGGTCTCGATATA
>ENA-OPEA01000809-OPEA01000809.1-human-gut-metagenome-genome-assembly--contig:-NODE-809-length-15725-cov-2.633121_pt1 | contig 15725 bp, 9 predicted proteins | sample MGYA00241623_ERZ501509 | MGnify/ENA primary metagenome ERZ501509 (study PRJEB25962, sample SAMEA2042571) | human gut metagenome | biome: human gut; feature: human-associated habitat; material: faeces... | reverse complement strand
AAGAACGCCTACTTCATGGCGCTCACGGGCTCGCTCGAGCCGGATCGCGACATCGTGCTCGACAGTTTCCGGGAGCTCGGCAGCCTGCCCGGCGTGCGCTGCGTCGAGATCGAGACGCTCCTTACGGAGACGGCCGACGACATTACGGCCGCGCCGCCCGCGCTCGATACCGATCTCGGCGTCGATCACGCGAAGCCCATCCTGCCGAAGTGGCGCGTGAGCTCGTTCTCAAGCATCAACCGCTCCGTCACCGACGACGAAGTCGCCTGGTTCGGTCCAAAGCAGTCGGCCGGTCCGCTCGAGGGCATTCTGGCCTTCCCGCGCGGCACGAAGGCGGGTGACGCGATGCACGGCATGCTTGAGATCGCCGACTTTCCCGCAGTTGCGCCCGATACGCCCGAGGCCGATGCGCTGCGCCGCAGCATCGCCCGCAGCCGGATCGAACAGTTCCTCTCCTTCCCCGATGAGGCCTCGCTCGACAAGGCCGTCGGAGAGGCCGCGCGCATGATCTACGACGTCGTCAACGCCGAGATCCTGCCCGGCATCCGCCTGCGCGACGTGAAGATGACGGAGCGAGCCTCCGAAATGCCGTTCCTCCTGCGCATGCGGGACGGACTCAGCGCGTCGGACCTCAAGGATCCGCTTGAGAGGTTCGGGGATATGTACGCGATTCCGAACCTCTCGGACGACGACCTCTCGGGCTTTCTCACGGGCTTCATCGACCTTGCGTTCGGCGCGAAGGGCAGGTTCTGGATTCTCGACTGGAAGAGCAATGCGATCACCCGCTTCGTGAGGACGCAGGCCGACTTCACGCAGCATGTCATGTCCGACGAGATGCGCGTGCACCGCTACCGTCTCCAGTACCTCATCTACCTTGTGGCGCTCAGGCGCTTCCTCAAGGCGAGGCTCGGGCGCGACTACGACGACTCACTCCTCGGTGGCGCGTGCTACGTGTTCCTGCGCGGCGTCAGCGCCGATGCCCGGCGAGGCCCCGAAGGCATCCAGGGCGTCGTATACGACCCCGTGGGCGCCGAAAGGATCGCCCGCCTTGACGAACTCTTCCTGCCTGAATGGGAGCAGAAATGACGAACATCACCACCAACGATCCCGGCCGCACACTCCCGCCCAAGCTTGCGGAGTTCGGCGCCGCATCCGTAACGGGCATATACGAACGGTAGTCCTGCCCGATGAGTTTCCCGCCCGTCGGCTTCTATATCGCCCATATAGAGGGGGTGTTGCAGATGATATTTTTCTTTCAGTAATAACATGTTGTCACCCTTGGGTTTATGTGTGTCGCCGAATGAAATGGCCTCGGTGATGAAAGGGGTTATCCCGATACAAGACATGAAAATAGGTAAAGTATGGGTGTCGCAATTACTGACTAAAAACAATTTGTATTTCGAGGAGAGTTGTTCCAATCCAGAAACCACGCCGGGATAGGGTGTACCGCCGTAACGGGACAATAATTCGGGTTCATGTTTCGCTAACTCTTTTGAGAAACGGTTTGCCTCTTCGTTTTTGATTTCTGGAAAGAGGTTTGCCAAAATCTTAGGAATAGGAATACCGATGTTACCGATGAGGCTTTCCCTCGTGATGTGAACTTCTTTTCCTGCTCGCAGAAATACTTCGTTCCAAATGCGGGCATATGTGTCTACTGCATCCCACAGGGTTCCGTCCATATCGAAAATTAATCCATCTGTACGGCTCCAATCTATTTTATTTTCCATAGTGCAAAGATAGTGTAAGCCGAGAGAAGGACAAAATGAGCTTGTCTATTTTTCGTATCGAATCATAGTCGGTTTCAAACTACAAAATTCAGATGAATAAAAACAGAAAGAAGGTGAATATAAAAGAAAAAAGTTAGGCTTGTCGATATTTAGTGGGGATATCGGCTCAGTAGGAAATTAATGAAGATTGTCCGTTTATGCGTCTGATCCCTCCATCAAAGATTATATAATCTTTTCAACTTCCTCCGTCCTGCGGATATCTCTTCTATATGGCTAACGTGACACCCTGTAATGCTACGACACGGCAGGGGAGAAGGACGAACACGATCCATCTCATTCGATAAATAATGCGATAAAAGGGTATTCAACCTCCTCCCCTGTGTTTTGTTCAGCAAAATATAGGGGAGGTGTCCGTAGGACGGAGGGGTTAAAAAACACAATCAAAATAATTCTGGGTAATCTTATGTATTTTCTATAAAGTAAACAGCCTATCTATAACAGATAGGCTGTTCGGTTTGTACACCCGTGGGGAGTCGAACCCCAATCGAAGGAACCGGAATCCTTTATTCTATCCATTGAACTACGGGTGCCGATATAAAAAAGCTAGATTGTTTCTACTCAAAAATGAGAAACAATTCTTCATTTGCGTGGCAAAAGTAAGAAATATTTGTAGCTTTGCAAACAGATATAGTTAAAATCTTATTCGACTATTATGAATGTTCGTATCGAATCCACCTGGCAGCAACGCTTACAAAGCGAATTTGACAAGCCTTATTTTGAAAATCTGACGGCTTTTGTACGGCACGAATATGCTACTAAAACGGTTTATCCTCCCGGTAGTCAGATTTTTGCGGCTTTCGACGCCTGCCCGTTCGACCAAGTAAAGGTCGTTATTTTGGGGCAAGATCCCTATCATGAGCCTCGTCAAGCACATGGGCTTTGTTTTTCGGTTAATGACCATATTCCTTTTCCTCCTTCGCTTCAAAATATTTTCAAGGAGATCGAGAGCGATTTAGGAATTCCTGTTCCTCGGAGTGGAAATTTGACTCGATGGGCGCAACAAGGAGTTTTGCTTTTGAATGCTACTCTCACGGTTGAGGCTCACAGAGCGGCATCACATCAAGGTAGAGGCTGGGAAACATTTACCGATGCAGTTATTCATAAATTGGCAGAAGAGCGGGAGCATTTGGTATTTATCCTATGGGGATCGTATGCCCAACGGAAGGGCGATTTTATAGATCGCAGTCGGCATCTTGTTTTGCAATCTCCACACCCTTCGCCTTTGTCGGCACATCGGGGGTTCTTCGGGAATCATCATTTCAGTCAAACTAACCAATATTTAGAGGCTCACGGAATCGAACCTATTCGATGGTAGCGGTATGGAAAGAGTAGATGTAGAACAAAGAGCGGAAAAGGCTCGTCGGTTTTTTCTGGAAGGATATAATTGTGCGCAAGCCGTTGTGTTGGCTTATTGCGATTTGTTCGATATAAGCCCGTCTTTGGCAGCGTCTATCAGTGCCCCGTTGGGTGGAGGTATGGGACGATTGAGAGAAGTGTGCGGTGCAGTTAGCGGCATGTTTATGGTTGCTGGGTTATTTTACAAAAATGATGTTCCCTCGGATATGACTAAACGAAAAATCGTTTACAGCACGGTGCAGGATTTGGCAGAGAAATCGAAGGCCCTAAACGGTTCTATTATTTGCAGAGAGCTGTTGGGACTCGACCATAAAAGCGATAGTCCTACTCCCGAGGCTCGTACCGAAACGTATTACAAGCGTCGCCCTTGTGCCGATTATGTAGCATCGGCTGCTCGATTGATCGGTGAAAAGCTCAATGAGGTATCAGAAGAAATGTAATCTCATGTTATTTTGTATCTGATGAATGTAAATGAATATAAATAATGCTAATGAATGTGAATATTTGGGGGGGGTAATTTACGAACATTTACGCGGGATAAAAATCTGGATATTGTAAAAGGTATTGGTATTTTATTGATTATATTACATAATTATTTTCATACGTTTCCTGAGTTTCCGCCAGAATGTGAGTTTAAGTATGCTCCCGAAAATGTTTCCCGTTTTACCGAGGCCATGTTGTCTGGTAATTTACGCATTATAATTTTATCACTATTTTCCTTTTTAGGACATTACGGAGTTTCGATTTTTGTCTTTGTCAGTGGTTATGGACTTTCCAAACGTTATGACCACAGCGGGGAATCGAAATGGTATATCATTTTGCGCCGAGCCATACAACTGTGGAAATGGCTCGTTCCTATGGCGCTACTGCTTATCCTCGACCGTTATTCGGGGCATACGCATTTTACCTATGCCTATCTGGGTAATAACAAGATTTGGACCGACATGTTGTTTATGCTTACTTTTACGGCCAACGGCCTTGCCGACAGATTTATCATTGCCGGGCCGTGGTGGTATTTCGGCATGGCATTTCAGTTGTATGTTATTTACGCATTATTCTTGCGGAAATCATCGGACAAGGTTCTATGGGGTATTATAGCAGGGGTGTGGACGTTGCTCATTGTGTTGTCTAGTCTCGGGTTGGATAACTGGGTTTTTGCTTTTCGTTATAACAGCATAGGGTGGTTACCGGTGTTTTGTGTAGGCATTCTCCTGTCTCGTCACCCTGTACATATTTCGTGGAGATGGATTTCATTGGGAGTCGTTCTTTTCGTTCTGAGTTTATTCAATCGCTATTTATGGGTGATTAGTCCTATATTAGCCCTCTTTCCTGTGGCTGCCGTTCTCCCGCTTGCCAGAAAGGAACCTCTTCAAAACGTTCTGCTTTTCATGGGAAAACTTTCGGCTGCGCTGTTTGTAACTCATGCTTTTGTGCGGCAACAAGTTCTTGCGCACGATCAAGCCCTTCCCCCAGAGATATCCGGGTTATTGTATCTCGTGCTTTGTATCGTTGTTGCGTGGGTATATCGATTGTGTTTGACCTATTTTTATAAAAAGATTCATTTGTGATAATGTCCCTTTTCTTTCACCAAAACGACTTTTACTCTCCCGTCTTTCAGAATCGCCCTTGATCGGGAAAAGAAGGGTAATTGCCAAGCCCATCGACGATGTTCCCAAGTGAGTAAATCTACCGAGAAATCCAGATTCCTTAGAAAAGCGTAATACGAAGCCGGAAAGGAGAGCGCCGAAACAGCTCCGCTATGGGCTATTTGTTGAATGGAATCCAGTCTGTGTAAACGTTCTGCGTCGGACAATTCGTCTATATGGGGAATATCCAGATAGCAAGAAGTGTAATACCCTTCTTGTGTAAAATGATGTAACGCTTTCCAATCACGAGATTCGATAATCAATTGATCTTTATCGACATCTCTCTGTGCCAGTAGTCCGGTAAGTGTCGTTTCGGCTTGTATGCAGTTACTTTCGTTCAGATTCTTTAAATCGAGCCAAAGTTCTCGGTCGGGGTTAGCTCCTAAAAAGTCGAGATAGGGCTTCAACGGTTCGCCCGAAGGTTCGTCATGCCCTATCTCGAATGTCGCTGAATCGGTGAGGAACAGCACGTCGCACTCAAAATTTTTATACTCCTGTTCAAACTCGTGCAACTTCTCGATCGAGTTCGTCCGGTGTAACCATATTTTGTCGATATAACGGCGTACGATTCGGTCGTTCCAAAACGGGATAGCCAATAGAGACAAACACAATATCAACAGCAAAAGTCCAGATAGACGAAGCCGTTTCATCGTGCTATTTCAGATGTAATTTTTTCAGAATCTTTACGGGAACAGCATCTTTGTGGACCAAGATATCCATAGTTTTATATTTCACGAATGCTTCTGATGCGTAGAAAAAGCCTCCATAAATTTGTTCCGTACCCCATGAATTTTTCACTTTATAATATTTCGTACCGTTCTGGTCGACGGCTGTTCCTACGAATACCATGCCGTGGTCGTCGGTAGTCTCGTAGTTATCGAATGCTTCTTGTCGAAGTTTTTGGTCGATGTATTGTTCTTCTTCCGGTTCTTCGAATTTATATAGTTCTCCTTCTTTTTCCGATTTTGACAATTTTACCCAACGAGCCAATTCGGTTCCAGACAGGTTCTCGTTTTTCTTCTCTACGGGAACCACAGCAAACCCTTTCAGATATTGGAATCCTTTCTCGCTTACATCGGAAGCCCACATGACTGTAAAACCTTTATCGATGGCATAATCGATTGTCTCCATCAATTCGTTGAGCGGGATATTATAATATTCCGACCATAACCAGTTGTCGGGTACTTCAATGGCAAAAGGTTTGTAAAAATCGTGATGGGTGAATGATGTCAACGGAACATAATCCGAGGCTTTTATACCCAATGATTTTGCAAAAGATTGAGGGGTGTATTCTACGCCGTTGTAAGTAAACTTCTCGGGAACTTTGCCTAAATAGGTGTCCAGCACGGCTTTGAATCCATCGAGCCATGCTGTCGAAAGTTTTTTGTTGGGGTTGGCAATGATAGCATCGACATAACCTTTGAGGATAGCGTCGAGTTCTCCGTGCTGGTGCTTGTCTGTCCCGTAATTCAAACCGGTATAAACCTCCTCGGGAACAATGCCATATTTATCGATGATATAGAGCACGTCATAAGCGCTACCCCCGGCCGAAAAGGCGATATCGCCGTGCATGCGTACATATTTAATCGCTTTTTCTATATAATCGTTACGCACGATAAACATTTCCGATAAGTCTACCGCAGGCTTTCCTTGACGCAACAAATCATCTTCGATAAACGATAAAGTCGAGAAACTCCAACACGTTCCCGATCTGCTTTGGTCTTTTACCGGGTTGGTCTTCAATTCTTTGGTTACAGTAAATTGGTAACCCACAGAATCCGTTTTATTTTCGTTTGCCCATGAGCAGAAAGACATTGACAATAAAGCACAAGCGATAGTGAAAAACTTACAATTCATACACAACTATATTTTAAAATACGGTACAAATATAGTGAAAGGAGAGTGCAGAGACAAGCGAAAATTATATTTTCGGCTTGACTATGCCGAAACGAATCCTATATTATACAGAATAATATAACGAAAGGTAGATGTAGGATAAAATAAATATATTTATTTTTCATGCCGAACGGCATTCTGTATGATTCGAGTTATAAATTATTTTCATTCTATTGCGATAGAATTGATGGCTGTAAGGGATATATTAGGATATAGGCGTAAAATTTCGTATGTTTGCATCAGTAACTCGATAATGGAATGGTTATGAAAACAAGTTATATTTTTCAATTGCTTATTTCTGTTTGTGTCCTTTTGGGAGGCATTTCTGCAACGGCCCAAAATCGTTCGGAACCGTATGAAACACAAGCCTTCTCCGATCGATTTCGAACTATACAGACCGAGGTGGAAGGTAGGGAATTGTTCCCTCCCATTATTGAATTGAATACCGACGAACACATAACGATTTCGTTCGATGAGTTGGCCGAAGATGTCACTTATCTGCAATACAGTCTTATACATTGTAATGCAGATTGGCGTCCTTCCGACTTGTCGGATTTGGAATATCTCGATGGCTTCAATACGAATTCTGTCGAAGAATATGAATTTTCTACTGCGACTTTCGCGCATTATGTGCATTACAGGATTACGCTTCCTAATGCCGATGTACAGTTTAAAGTATCGGGTAATTATGTGCTTGTGGTTTATCCTGAAAACGAACCGGAAAATATTTTGTTGCAAGTGTGTTTTTCGGTCTACGAAAACCAAGTTTTGGTTGCTCCTTCTGTAACGTCTCGCACCGATATAGATTATAACCGTGAACATCAACAGGTAGAAGTCGCTCTCAATACCAACAATTATCGGGTTCAAAATCCTTATAACGAATTGAAAATAAGTATTCTTCAAAATAGCCGACGGGATAAGGAGGTTATTATAAATAGACCTTTAAGGGTACAAGGGAATCAAATTGTTTTCGGTCATGACCGCAATATGATATTCGAAGCGGGGAATGAATTTCGTCGGTTCGAAATGGTAGCTACCCGTTATGCCGGATTAGGGGTTGAAAAAATATACTATTTCGACCCATATTATCACGTCGTGTTAGCTACGTCTGTTCCCAGAGCGCAAACGAGTTATCTTTATGATAAAACCCAAAACGGGCGTTTCGTCATACGCCAAAGCGGGGCAGACGACAGCAATACCGAAGCCGATTATTTCGTCGTGCATTTCACGCTTGATTCCGATCCGATTCCGGGAGGAAAAATATATATCGATGGCGAAATGACGAATCATCGGTATACCCCTTATAACGAAATGGTTTATAATCCTGCTTCTGGGAAATATGAGAAAACCCTGCTCTTGAAACAGGGTTCTTACAATTATCAATACCTATTTTTGCCCGATGGAGGGAGTACCGCTTCGGCAGGCCCTATCGAAGGAAACTATTATGAAACGGTAAACGAATATTTAGTAAAGGTTTATCATCGGCCGCAGGGAGTACGTTACGATAAACTCATCGGTATAGGAATGGGGTATTCCGGTCGTTGATCGGCTTTCTGATTCGGCCATGCCCCGAATTTATTCCTAACGCGATCATTGTAAATAAAGCAATGAGGTACAAATAATTTTTCATATATTTACCTTGTTTTTTAGGTTTTCTGTATATTCTAAAAACAAATTCTGTCGTGCCAATGTTTATAAAATAGCCACCGGAATACAGTTAAATAAGGTGTATATAGAGTCCTTCAAAAAAGAATTCCTCCAAAATGAAAAAAGCACTAAAATATATTGCTATCGTATTGATTTCACTTTTAGTGCTATTGTTGACTTTACCTTTGTCTATTTATATCCCGGCAGTACAACGATGGGGAAAGAATGAGATTAGCGGTTATGTCGGCCGATCGACAGGAATGGAGCTTTCCATAGGAAAGTTGTCTCTTAAATTCCCGTTCCGACTGCAAATCGACGATATACTTTTACTGACTTCGAGTCGGGATACGCTGTTGCAAAGTTCAAGTATACAAGTAGGGGTAGCCCCGGCGGCACTTTTGCGTGGACAAGTTCAAATCCAGAAAATAGCATTGAACGAAACACTTTTTCGTTTTTCGAATTCAGACTCTACTTTATTACTATCGGCTAACATAAAACAATTCTCCACACAGAAAGCAAACGTTAATTTAAAAGATTTCCACATCTCATTACCTTCTACCCGATTGGACGGAGGGGAAATAACTTTGAACTTGTCGGAGAGTTCCCCTGATACTGTTTCTGCGGAAAGCGCTCCATTGAATTGGAGCATCTCGGTAGGAGAAATAGGGTTATCGAATATCCATTATTCTATGCAGATGAAACCTACTATCGAAAATTTGGATGCTTCGATACAAAAAGCGAGACTCTTGCAAGGAGAAATAGATTTATACGGGCAATCGGTTCGAGTCTCCGAGGCGATTATAGACAAAGGAGATTATCGTTATTATCCGGGGAGTGGAAATAATGAAGCAGAACCGGAGGAAAATGATGCCGATACAATCGTTTCGCCGCCGTGGACCGTACAAATTCAAAAGTTGCGGCTGCATCGGAATCATGCTCTTTATGCCTTGCCGACCCGAATCCCCCAAAAAGGGCTTGACTTCGGGTATCTTTCTCTCGATAATATTGAGATTGCCATCGACTCTCTCTATAATCGAGGAAGCGAAATATGCGTTCCTATCAAACAATTGGCGTTCACCGAACGTTCGGGGATAGCCGTAACTCGAACACAAGGAACTTTTACTATGGATTCGACAGGTATCTCCTTGCAAAAATTTCAGATGAACACTGCTTTATCCGAGATTTCGGCGCAGATTAAAGCTGGAAACGGTATTTTCACACAAAATTCACAGACACCGGTCGAAGCTCGATTACAGGCTAAGCTCGCTATTGGGGACATTATTCGGGTATTACCCGAATACGACAATTATACCAGAGGGTTGTTGTTGTCGACCGGTTTTCTTTCAAACATCTCGGTGAACGGTAAATTGGGAGATTTAAATTTGGAAAAGGCCGATATATCCCTGCCGGGAACATTCGTTTGCCAAGCGACAGGCAATGTGCAAAATTTGCACGAAGCAGATCGGATTAACGGAAGTCTCCAATGGGAGCTGCGCCTGAAAAATTCGCCGGTCTTTGCGAATGTAATGCCGGACTCCCTAAGCAAAAAAATACATATACCGCCGACCCGATTCACCGGTAATGCCCGACTTTCACCGGAGATGATCCGGTCGAAAGCCCAAATCGAATCCGGCGATGGCCTCATCACTCTCCTTGCTCGATTTAATACTAAAAAAGAGCAATATGATGGACGGATACTGATAGATCGATTCCCTCTATCTTCGTTCCTGCCTCATGATTCTTTGGGAGTACTCTCTGCTTCGACCCGGTTCTCAGGAGAAAAATACAATCCGATGGATTCCAGTATGTATGCGACTGTCGACTTGAAAATAGATTCCGTGGATTATTCGGGTTACCGGTATACCGGACTGTCTATCGAAGCAAAATTGAATAGGGGTAAAATGAGTGGCGGTATAACTTGTACCGATCCTAATTTGTTGATGGGACTCTCCGTATCGGGATCGCTGTCTCCCGAAGAATATACGGCCGACTTGACTGGCGAGATTCATACCGATTTGGAAGCTCTGAAACTGGTAACCGAAGCATGCTCGGTTTCTACCGGCCTTTCTCTTTCTGGCTATGTTTCGCCCATGAGCGAATCTTATCGGGCAGACATACGGTTAAGTGACTTTTCTGCCCTCTTGCCGACCAGCAGGTTACAAACCAATGCATTGTCGATTTCGGCTGAAACAGACTCTACGCACATAAATGCCGCTGTCCGAAGCGGAGACATGGCTATGAATTTTGTTTCGAGTATAGGATTTAGCTCTTTCTTGGAAAAGCTGAACCAGTCGTTACCTATTATTGCTACGGTTCAAGAAGAAAAGCGATTGGATATGAAAGCGTTGCATCAAGTTCTGCCTCCTTTTGAGTTTCATGCGAACGCAAAGCGGAATAATCTCATACAGCAGTATCTCAAAGGAATGAACATGGGATTTTCTCAAATCGACTTGAATATCCAAAACGATACTCTATTGAATACGACGGGTAAGATAGACCGCTTTTCGACCGGGGGGATTACTATCGATACCCTCCAAACCTCCTTATTCGAGCGTCGTGAAAAGGAGGAAAGATTATATTACTCTCTTCAAGTCGGCAACAAGCCCGGAAACCTCGATCAGTTAGCCTCTGTAATCCTTAACGGATTCCTTTCCGGGAATACGACTAAATTGTTTTGTGTGCAAAAAAACAGACAAGGACAAGAAGGATTCCGAATAGGCTGCCAAGCCGATTTCTTAGATTCATTGATTCAAGTGTCGTTTTTCCCGAAAAATCCGATTATCGGCTTTGAAACGTGGACATTGAATCCCGACAATTTTTTTGCCTACCACTATGGGCGACATTTCGATGCCAACATAGCTCTCACTCACGAGGATCGGCATTTTATTATCAAGACTTTACACAACGAACAATTACATGATTTCTTTCATCAAGAGGCATTGAAAGTCGATATAAACGGTATGGAGATAGCTCCGTGGTTGGCTTTATCGCCATTCTCTCCTCAAATTGATGGAAGTATTTCTGCCGACTTGCTGGTAAACTTTCCGCAGAGTGCGACGGAAGTATCCGGTAGTATGGGGATCAGTGATTTATATTATGGGAAACAACGTGTGGGAAATTTTAATCTGAACGTCGATTATCAATTAGACTCTTTGGGGCGTCAGGAAGCACAAGCCGATTTGGAAATAGACGATAAGAAAGTATTGACGTTGAATGGGCTTCTTGACAATCAAGCAGAAAATCCCGTTCGGTTAAACTTGTCCATAGATGAGTTCCCGTTGGCGACAGCCAATCCGTTCCTCCCTTCCGAAATGGCGCAATTACAGGGATATTTGAATGGGAAAATGGGAATTACGGGTAGTACCGATACGCCTCTTCTGAATGGTTACATACAGATGGAAGAAGCTGTGGCTAATTCTAAATCGATGGGAGCCACTTTGAAATTTCCTCAAAGTCAGATTCGAGTGGAACAAAATGTTTTGCAATTCGACAATTATGAGATCACGGGAGCGAATAAAAATCCACTGCATATCGATGGAAATATCGATTTCAAAAAATTAGATAAAATCGTTACCGATTTGAGATTATATGCATCGGCTTTCCAACCGGTTAAATCGGCGAGAAGTACGAAAGCGACTGTTTACGGTTCGGTTATCGCAGATATGGACATGGCGGTAACCGGTCCGCTTGATGCCCTGAAAATTCGGGGAAATGTAGGGTTGCTCACGGGAACGGAAGTAACCTACGTTATGCAAGATTCTCCTTTCGCTCTTCAACAACAAGAGAACAATATCGTTACATTCGTTTCGTTCAACGACAGTACTGAAATAGCCGAAGAAGATACTTTGCAAAAGAGCAGTGTGTTGGGCATGGATATATTGGTTAATATCAACATTGCTCCCACTGTTAAAATGGGTGTGAATCTTTCGGTGGACGGAAAAAATCGGATAGACCTTCAAGGCGGAGGGGAATTGGCCTATACCATGAATACGTTGGGCGACAGCCGTTTCACCGGTCGATACAATCTCACCGGAGGTTTCGTCCGTTACAACCCGCCTATCATATCGGAAAAATTGTTTAAAATTCAAGACGGAAGCTATGTGTCTTGGAACGGTGATATCGCCGATCCTCAAATGTCTATTACAGCTGTCGAGACCGTACGCACGACTATCTCCGAGGAGGAGAAAAATACCCGGCAAGTCAATTTTGACATCAGTATCATCATTAAAAATTCATTGGAAAATTTGTCTGTTTCTTTCGATCTTTCCGCACCCGAAGACCTCACTCTGCAAAATCAGTTGACATCGCTCACGGCCGAGCAACGGGCTTCGCAAGCCATGAGCCTGCTCATATATAATACATATACCGGTCCCGGAACGTCGACTACGAAATCCGATTTATTGGGTAATCCGCTTAACGCATTCTTGCAAAAAGAATTGAACCAATGGGCTCAGGATAACTTGAAAGGTATCGATTTGTCTTTCGATATTAATTCCTACACCGATGCTTCGGGAGTGAATACTCGCACCGATTATTCTTATAGGGCGGCTAAAAGTCTGTTTAACAATAGGGTGAAAGTCGTCATTGGCGGAAGCCTCAGCCCGGACGACAACGCAGATGTCAATTTCAAAGAGAACTTCATAGACGACATTTCCCTCGAATATTATTTGAATCAAAGGGATAACATGTATATTAAAATATTCCGGCATACGGGATATGAAAGTATTCTCGAAGGAGAGATCACTCAAACCGGTGTCGGTTTTGTCGTTAAGAAAAGGCTGCTCAATCTGATGGAGCTATTTCGACCACGGAAAAGCAGAAAGGGGGTGAACCTATGAAAAAAGTATTCCGAAATGTATTTACCGCCGCTTTTCTATTGCTGATACTGATTGGCTGTTCCACGACAAAGCGTATTGCCGATGATGAAGTATTGTATACCGGCGTAAAGAAAATGGAAATCATACCCGACTCAGGTGTGAAAATCGCCGATGCAGCTGCATCGGACGTTCGATCTACTCTCTCCGTCGCACCCAACAATCCTTTGTTCTCTCCTTATATCCGCACGCCGTTTCCCATAGGTTTGTGGGTGTGGAATTACATGGAACCCAAGCGGGAAAAAGGGGTGAAGCACTGGATATACGAGAAGTTGGCCAAGGAGCCGGTACTTGTTTCGACCGTACAGCCCGAATTGCGTATGAGGGTAGTCAAAGACATTCTCGGAAATAACGGATATTTCGGAGCGAAAGCCGATTATGAATTGATATACAACAAACGGAACCCTAAAAAAGCCCGCATTAAATATCGAATCGAAGTTCCCGAAGCCTATACGCTCGATACCATAGAATTACCGGCTCCTACGACTCCGGTAACTCGGTTTATCGATAGTATAAATAGTTCTTCGATTTTACAAAAGGGCGACCGTTATTGCCTCGATTCTTTATCTTTCGAGCGAAACCGAATTACTACCGCACTGAGAAATAACGGATATTTTTATTTCCGCCCCGAATACATCGAATACCTTGCCGACACTACGTTGTCTCCGGGTAAAGTGGCGTTGAGAATGACGTTGAAAAAAGGGATTCCGGCACAAGCGCTCAAACCTTATTATGTGGGAGATGTAACAGTTCGACTCAACCGTGCCACCGGCGACGGAACTCCCGATACCATTCGCTACCCTCGCATGACTGTCGCTTATTACAAGCCTATACGATTGAAGAAATGGGTATTGCCCAAAAATATTACCTTCAAACCGGGCGAAATCTATTCGATTGCGACCCAAAATGAGACGCAATCCAATCTTGGGCGGTTAGGAATATTCCGTACTGTCGCTGTCGAAGTAACCCCTCTCGATTCATTGATACGAAAAGATTCCCTCGATGTAATGATACAGGCGACGTTCGACGTGCCACTCGAAGCGACCATAGAAGCCAATGTTTCGTCTAAATCGAACAGCTATATAGGCCCTGGACTTATTTTCGGTATTAATCACAACAACGTGTTCGGGGGCGGTGAAAAACTTTCGGTCAAACTCAACGGGAGTTATGAGTGGCAGACAGGCGGAGGCTCGCAGCATGGTAAGGCTTCGCTATTCAACTCTTACGAAGTGGGTTTGAATTCGTCATTAACCTATCCCCGTATCGTGCCGGGATTTCTACCGCAACTACCCCGTACCCGAAAATATCCCGCTTATACTCGGTTCCAATTGGGGGCAAACTTGATGAATCGGCCTCATTATTTTCGTATGGTCTCTTTCAACGGTTCGATGTCATACGACTATCGTACCTCCTTGCGGGCCGGACACTCGGTTACGCCATTCAAGTTGGTATATACAAAACTGCTCAATACGACCGAATCGTTCGATAAAACGATGGAAGAGAATCCGGCCATTGCCCTCAGTTTCCGAGATCAGTTCATTCCTTCTTCGAGTTACACCTATACTTACGACACCTCATACGGCCGGGAAGTGGATAACCGCTTTATCTGGCAGTTCATGGGAATGTCGGCTGGAAATATCCTTAGTGGGATAACATCGCTTTTTGGACAGCATGGGGAGAAACATATCTTTGGCAGCAGTTTTTCTCAATTCGTAAAGGGAAGTGCCGAAATGAAATATTATCACCGTTTCCGTGCCGAACACTGGTTGGCGACCCGGTTGTTTATAGGTGCGGAACATGCATACGGAAATTCCAAAGAAGTTCCGTACAGCGAACAATTTTATATCGGAGGTGCGAACAGCATACGGGCTTTTACTATACGTTCGCTCGGTCCCGGAAGTTATATTCCGGCAAAAGACGATGTCGACGGATATTTCGACCAGACAGGTACTTTCAAGCTCGAAGCGAATATCGAATACCGTTTTCCCATTTGGGGCGATTTGCACGGTGCGGCATTCGTCGATGCTGGTAATATCTGGCTATTGAAAAAAGATCCGAAACGTCCTGGTGGAGAACTCGACCGGAAAACTTTTCTCAAAGATATAGCTCTCGGTACAGGTATAGGATTACGCTACGATATCGGTATGCTTGTTTTACGGGGAGATTTAGGTATCGGGATACATGCACCCTATGATACCGGAAAGAAAGGATATTATAATATGACTTCTTTCAAAAACAGTCTCGCATTCCACTTGGCTATCGGATATCCGTTCTGATAATCTCTGATTTCTTATTAATAAGAGTTGGGACAGTCTTTTATGGGAGAATCTTCTCATTTAGGCTATATTCTTTTACGAATAAAAAAAGGAACTTTACGATAAGTTCCTTTTTTGCCTCTTTTATGTGTTTATTTTACAATATCCCTTGTGCCATCATCGCTTTGGCTACTTTCATGAACCCGGCGATATTGGCTCCTTTCACATAATTGGTATAAGAGTCGCTTTCTTTACCGTAGCGGG